>ERZ827496.85-NODE-85-length-126146-cov-4.990332_pt1 | contig 126146 bp, 148 predicted proteins | sample MGYA00519769_ERZ827496 | MGnify/ENA primary metagenome ERZ827496 (study PRJEB31778, sample SAMEA3449327) | human gut metagenome | biome: human gut; feature: human-associated habitat; material: faeces | place: United Kingdom | collected 2010/2012 ...
TGGTTTTATCTGCATGGTTCATTTCAACCACGGCAGATGGATTACTCCACCATCCGAAGACCGCATCTCCTGATCCGGCTATATCTGATACGTTAATCGTCGCATTAGCTGCTATAGAACGCACGGCATTGGCACGAACATAGCCAAGTTTAGTCGTATCTGTGATAGCTTGTGGCGATGCACCACCAAAGAAAGCAATGCCGTATGCATCGGTATTTTTAGGGAACGCAGTAATCTGATAAACACTAATGGAGAGTTTAGCCTGCTGGGAACCAGGAGCGTTGAGTTTGGTATTGAAATTTATAATTAGATTATCGCCACTTCGCGAAAACCCTGTGGTACTGACAAAATCTACCCCAACATAAGGTGAAGGCGCAATAATGGCAGCGGTGGAAACGTTATAAATTAGTACGATCTGCGAGGACGCTGGAACCCCAGACAAAACATTGAACGTCATCGAACTGGCGTTCGTATAGTCAAGATTGAATTCAAGCTTTGTGACGAAAGACATCATGCCATTCGCAACATCAGCAACATTAAACATTTTACCTGTATTAGGGTTTTTTACGTTTAGGCCGTATGCCATATTCGCCCCAAAATAAAAGGTGGCCTAAGCCACCCACAGTTATTACCAAACACCCGTTATTCTTCCGAATTGCACTTGAACAACACCATTACCATCTCTAACCGTTATGTTTTCATTGGTCTGCTTCATTGAACCTTGTCCGGCTGTGTTGCCATAGTTAACAAAGGTCCCGCCTTTATCCAGTCGCCATCCAGAGATACCTTCAACATAATTTGATGATTGTATGTAATTGCCTATCTTTTCATTTGTCACGCTAAGATCTGCGATAAGCGCATCGCGAATAAAAACCTGACCATTTTTAACAAAGAATGCAGCCTGATAGTTACCAGGATCACTTCCTGAATAGATGCCAAACTGATCAGCAGCAAAAACAACGGTAGATTTGTAGCTAGAGCCACTTGGCTCAATACTCATGCCAAATCCTGTGTTGTACATTACATCATTGCGTTTAATCCCTAGGTTCAGCGTATACGATGCCTTGCCATTTCCATTATCATCGACCTCTGCAGTGAGTTTCTGACTCACCTGGGCCTTGAGTTCACCATATTGCGCCTGAACGATATCTTGAAGCTCTGCGAGCGAGCCTTCCACTGTCGCAATAGAAGTCTTAATGGTGATGACATCAGCCCTAACCTCACCATATTGCTGCCACTGATGTTCAACCGTTGAATTATTCGCTAGTGCATTTTGTAAGATGCCATCCAGACTGGTATCAACACCATTTTGCACATTCTGAAACGCATCTGACTCACGCACCGCCTCATCAACTAAGTCGAATAGATCGCCAGTATCCATAGAGCACAGCGCTGGAACCTCGATAAAAGCCGATGTGCCGAACGCATTTATTGTTCTGATATACCAATAATAGGTATGTTCAGCTTTCAACTCATGACTAGTCCATATCGTTCCCATACCTGCACGCGTAGCATTTCCCTCAACCGTCTCAGTATTGGCATTCGCAAGGCGAGTTTCGCCTGACGTCCAAAAGTCAAATTGAGTGGAAACATTAACAAGCGCAGAAAGACGAGGAACTAACGTAACTGAGAAATATCCCTGACTAATATCTACTTTTGATGGCGGTGGCGGCGCTTCAATATTAAATTCTAACAGCGCTTCAGGTGACTCAGCCCCCATTTGGTTAACGGCAATAACATGGGCTGTGTAAGTATCCTTCGGCAATCCAGTCAGTCGAGTAAAACTCCCCGGAACCTGAACGGACATTATCATTTTCCCCTTACTGCGGATAATGACCTTGTTATAGACAAACTGGCCAATGTTTTGCCAAGACAAAACGCCTTGCACAACCTGACCGATCTCCTGAACCGTATATTTCAGGTTTTGCGGCTGCGCAACTCCACCCGTGGGTAATTCAGTAAATGGCGGCCTCTCAATGGGCTTGCCTATCGCATCACCCCATACATCAGCGGTTTCCTGCTTCAGCGTCAGTTGTACGCCATTCTGGATACCAAACTTCCAATCGGTTACCCGCATTTCAGTGTTGATAATCCCAAGTGATGGCAAGTTAACTTTTACATACATACCAGGGCGATAACGGTAACCACTCAGATTCATGGTTATATTCATCGTCCTAGAGATCCGCGTACGCTTAAGCTTAATATCGGCCAGTCGTTGCGCTTGAAACTCTGATGTAACAAAGCGAAGTTTTAAATCCTGAGATATTTCTACCCCGTCCTCTACCACCCAGTCAGAAACGGATACCGTGGGGAAATCAACCTCTGTGTATTTTTGCTCTGGGTCGATAAACGTCCCTTTGATGGTGTTCACTTTCTCCGACTGAGAAACCTCTGGCATGATTTCTATGTCACCAGCCAACTGACTCTCTGTGATCACCTCGATAGCTGGCCCGTAGTATGCCCCAACGATAATGCCATGTTTGCCGGCGATATAAGTCACCTCACCGGCACATGTTTTAATCATCTCTTCAAGGATGCTAGCTTTATTTTCGCTAAGGTCGAATTCCCCATTCAGTCGGTAACGCCTATCCGTTGTTCCATCACCATTGCTGACTGTCTCGTCGCAAATATTAGCCGCCTCCTGAAACTGATCCCAGTTGATATCACTATCAGGCACTTTTAGATAGGTACGGTAGTAATCAAGAATACAAAGCGCTGCATTATCGGAAAACTGAGTTTTCCCCGTTCTTGGGTCATATACTGCACGGCCATTTTTCTCAACGGTAACGTTAGGTATTCCAGATGGAAACTTCTCAGCATTGAATTTCAATGTCAGACGAAGCCAAGAGATCCCCTTACCGATCATGTCCTCCTTCCATGACGGGCAATTTTTCAGCATATAGGGATCGGCTGTTTGCCTATCGATATGCACCTCATAGGATGCATTATCTTCATAGGACTCGATTGTATCATCGCCGAGATATACTGCCCCGACGCTCGATATAGGGCAGCCTGCCAAGGTAATAGCTAAATGAAGCAACTCACCATCAGTTTGATCACCCGCCTGCTCTTCAGAGAAAAATAGTGTCCCTGCAGAGATGCATTTACCATAGACAACAGTTTTTGCACTGGCAGCCGCTCGTAATACCTGCTTGCGCTCCTGAGGTGTACGGTAAGAATCAAGCGTTGGTTTTTTTGTTAGAGCCTGAGTGGCTATCTGTGCGGCAACAGTAATAACCATTGCTATTGCGTAAGCTTCATTTGCTGCCGCGACACCTGCAGCGACAGCGGCAACAATAGGGATAGCTGCTGGCATTATCTAACCCTCCACACGCTAATCGGCTTCACTTTTAAACAAACCAGACCATCAACGCCCGGCACCCATACCGCACCAGAATAAATGACGCCAGCGCAACGTGAACCCGCGTTCTCAGTAAGCGCAATATCACCACGTTGTGCCATGCTTACCGGAACCTCATTTAGATAACGAGACAACACTTTTTCAAGCGATCCGCCACCACGCAAAATCGCTTTTTTGGCACCTATCTCATCGCTATAGGTTCCCCTCCACTCCTTAGCAAAATCCTCACCACACATTGCCTCTACACACTCTGCCGCAAAGAGACAGCAATCATGTTCACCCCATAAAAAAGGCCGCTGAGTAGCGGCCTTCATCACGGTAACAAGTCTGTTATGCCAGTCTTTATGTTTCATAATCCCTCAAGAATAAGTAAACGGCGGTGCGTCTTTCTTACTGCCCCAGAATATTGATCGCTCCGACATCTGAGCAACGTAGCGAAATATGCGGTCGTTGGGCTCAACACTTTGGTGTGATTCATCGGTATAACGATCGGGGAATGGGCGCTGCCAGTCTTCAAAGATATTACTAACGGTATATTGAAGGGCGTTAGTTTCTCCCGCTGTCGCCCCTGTACTTGACACTTTTCCTTTAAATATCAAATCAGCAACTTTTGTTGTACCGCTGTCATCAAGTACGACAAGGTATATTTCAGCCGGGCGGCCCACACAACGCTCATTCAAAGTTGTTGCAAACAGTGACATATCCAACCCTGACAGCGTCATTTTTAACTGGCTAGGACTGGTTGTATTGGTCTCCCCTACATCATCCACTGCACCTAACGCCCCCATGCCATAATAGACTAGCCCCCCAATCACCAAAGTTCCGGTACCAGAGTGAACATACGCTGTTCCAGACTCAAATTGGATATTGGCGGCAATAACTACGGTCACTCGATCTCGAGATAACCAGTCCACCATGGAATCAGAAAACGGTGAATACATCATCAGAATGCTTCCTCAAAATCTAAGGTGTAACTGGTAAAGACTCCCGGAACGCGATTTCCGGCGCCCTGCTGGTTATCTTTTAATTTGAAGATACCATAAGGATTTTTAACCTCGATCGCAGAGTTGACAGCAGGTGAACTACGCAGCATTGGTGAAAATGGGATGATAGCCTTACCATCAGAAGCGCTGACAACATCAGCAGTAACCATCTTTAATTCACCATTAACGGTAAAATAATCCCCCATACGAAGCACTGTTTTATTTGGCGTCCACCCCTTAGTGCTAAGCTGGGTACCGGTCTGCCCAGCATCAAAAACCAAAGGGGCCCCCTGTGGAACTCTTCCAGCCCTTCCCCAATCATGAATTTTTACTCTGCCATACTCACCATCGAGTGCCGCCACCAGCGCATCGATACGACGAGACTTTTCATCTGTAAGATTGTTCAACGTCAATGAGCAGACCCACCGCGTACCAGGGAAACGAACCGTTTGAGAACTTCCATTGAAGGGGGATCGAAATGTTTTAGTATTGCTTTCAGGGCGCCATGTCAGCGATGTGGGACAGATATCAGCAGGCCATTCAAATATATCTGCCATTGTATTCTCCTCTATTAAACACCCAGTAGGCGGCGACCTTGCCCTCTCGTCTGGAAGTCATTCAACATATCCTGACGGGCACGTTTGGCGCCGTCATTAGCACCTTTGCGCGCGGCCTCCTCCATAGCTTGACGCAAGGCCGCATCACCATTGCCCGAAATATTAAAGTGCTGATGAATAATCGTATCCCCATTGCCGCCGGATGCAGACTCCCCACCAACCATTCGCACGCCGAGCGAACCATCGGCTGAGCGTGTTAACGGCATGATTGCCTCTGGCCCCGCTTCCCCCATCAGGCCGGCACCTTTAGCAAATGCAAAATAAGTGGGAGTATTGACGATACTATTGCTGTAAGCGCTCAACCCCTCAGAGGCATACGCGCCACCTTTGGCGTTAAGGGTGAGATTGTCGAAAGCCCCACTGCTAAACAAACCACCAGCATCGCCGGCACCAGCAGAAGCACCGCCGCTAAACATGCTCATGAATCCTGCGCCACCCAGCCCTTTAATGCTGTTGACGAGCATCGCATTGAGAATAACCTTCTGCATCGACTGTAGAACCGATTTTGACCAGTCTTCCCAACTGGTTTTATTGCCACTTAATGCACCTGAAAGCGTATCAACAAAACCACTCATCGTATTGCTGACAAGGCTTGCTGTTTGATCAGCATAATTTGAGGCGGTATCCATCCAGTTAGATAAGCCCTCGGCAAAGCCAGCATTCCAGTCATTACGCATGGCATCAGACGCAGAGTAATAGCCCTCCTGATCACGTAAACGCTCATCAAGATATTTTTTGTTGAGAGCAACCTCCTGTTTATACAGGCTCTCAGAGATTTCCCCTCCCTGATACTGGCGTTGGATCTCAACATTTTTCTGCTCAAACTCTTCACGTATTTTGAGCATTTCCTGCATACGCCCACGAGTCAATGACCCTTGACCGTAGCCCGCGAGTTCAGCGTTGTTAGAAGCGCGAGCACTGGCATTACTATCAGCGAGATTGGCCTCATAGGCGGCGATTTGCTGTCTTATTTTTTGCTGATCAATCAGCGCGGCATTTTGTAGTAACGTCTGTTTCTGAGAGGCGGTCAGCGTTTGTAGTTCACCTTGGCTAATTTGATACTTAGCTTTTGCTAGTTCAGTGTTCTGACCATCTAATGCAATTTGCTCTTTCTGCTGTTTAATCAACTTCTCATAGGTATCAGCTGTTTTCTCTTCCTCGGTCTTAGAGCCTTTGTGCGGTTTACTTTTCCGCAATGCCTCAAGTTTTCTTTCTGCCTCAACGGCAAGATTGATATATTTTTCATACTGCCCAGAGGGAAGATTAAGATCATCGGCCTCAAACGTTGCCTGTTGTCTCGCTTTTTCCAATCCCTGCAATCCTGCCAATATGTTCTGACGCTGCGCCTTATCCATGGCCTCTTGTTGCTTTTGTGTCAAACCCTTTGATGCACCAGAAGTACCTGACTGATTGCTTTTTTGATTTAAGGAGTCAATAAATTGTAAGGTTGTAGCCATTGCGTTTACATTGGCAATAGCAAGGTTCGTAGTATCAGATAGGTTTTTCTGATACTTGGCAAAAGCAGCATCAGAGGCAGAAACCTTACCGTTCAATTCCCCCTGAAGCTTTGCTTGGTTATCTGTAGCATTATTTAATTTATCAGTAGACTCAGAGACGTCTCGAGAAATTTTATCGTATTCTCTTTGTGCTTCGTTTAGCCTCTCCTGTGCATTAGAAATGATAGCAATAGGAGCTTCAGAGTCTTTTAATCCGTCAAGTTGCTTACGATATTCGGAGACTGCTTCTGCTGCTTCTCGTTGAGAAGCAGCCTGCTCATTTAGTTTATCCCTAAGAGCATCAATAGAAGATCCAGCATCAGCTATAGCCCCTTTAAGTTGCAGTTGGCTCATCTCCCGAGATTTAGCGACAACCTCATCAAGGGTGCCTGCGTACTGTATCGCTGATTCTTTAGCCTGTTCTTGTTTTTGGTACATCATGTACCACGCCCCGGCGCCCAGCATCAGCGCTCCCGGAATACCACCGACAAGCGACAATAGCCCTGCAGCACCAGAACTAACCAGAGACATAGCAGACGTTGCTTTATTTAAAGCTAATTGAGAGGCGGATACTGCTCGATTGGATTGTGCTAGCGTTGCGTTTGCGGCAATCAACGCGCTGCGCTTGGCGGTTGCATTCTGTGTGGCCAGCGCCTCTGCGTTAGTGTTTTTGGCCAGCTCAAGCTCTGTTGTTGCTAACTGGTGCGCGCGTTCGGCAGCAATTGCGTCTGCCGCTGCTTTACGTTGCGACTGAATCGCCGCATCTGCGCGTGCGGCCGATAAGGCAATCTCATTCTTGCGAGCGTCAATCAACTGCGCTGTCTGAGTTCCAATGTTTCCGAGCATTCCACCGACAAAACGAGCCCCGCCAATGGCAGCTAATGCGCCAGCAGCAGCGGCAACGGTATTCATGTTTTCAGCAACACTATCCAGCGTACCTGCCAGCATTGCCGACGCGCCAGAAGCTTGGTTAGCACCACCAACCCACGCCATAAAGGAGTTTTGAACCTTCTGGGCTGAACCGCTAACTGTCGCAGGAAGGGTATCAAACTCTTTACGAAGCTGTTCAACGTTCGTTAGTAGAGGAACTATGCGGTCAGTGGTCAGCTTTCCGGCTGCTGCCATGTTACGCAGCTCACCAACGGTAGTTCCCATGCCGTTAGCCAGCAGTTTTGCCAGACGGCCTCCGTTCTCCATGATGGCGTTAAACTCTTCGCCACGTAAAACCCCCGAACCTAGTGCTTGACTAAGTTGAGTGATAACAGAACTGGCCTCTTCTGTACTTGCCCCAGAAAGCTTAAGTGAGGTTGCCACTGTCTCGGTTACGGCAGCGACGTCTTTTGATGCATAACCCGCATCACGTAATGAGGCGGCAATACGGCTGTATAAGGTGGTATTTGCTTCTATAGAAGTACCAGTGCGCTGACTTATTCCCATCAGCGTACTTTGAGCAATGGCGAAATCTTCACTTGAGATTGACGCCAAACGAAGACGGCCGCTTAGTTGACTCCAGGTGTCTGCGTACTGGATTAGCTGATGAGTAGCAAAGGCACCAGCAAAAGCCCCCGCCATGCTAGCCGCACTTGACTTGACAGATGCCAGCTCCGCATTTAGCTCCTTAAGAGCCCTTTGCGTTTGCTTTGTTGCTGCAGATGCTCGCCTCCCACCTTGATCCATCGTCTTGTAATAATCAGAGCCCATTCGAGATGCACGAGCTATTTCAGACTGGAAGGAACTAGAATTTGCCGAAACCTTAATAATTAACTCACGTAGAGTTGCCATGTATCACCTATTAAAAAACCGCCTAAGCGCTGATTTGTTAGGATATTTCAGCGCTAAGCGGGCTACTTTATTTACACGCCTCCTTCCCAACATAGAATGCTATTGAGTTCTCAACGATTTCATACATGCTTGGATCGGAGGTTGAATTTTCCATTTGTGTTAATGAATCACCAGTTCCTAAGTATTTTGTTTTATTTCCTGCGCAGTCATAAATGCGCTTAGAATAAGTAATACCGGAACTGCCATCGCGCCTTGTTGTAATTACCCTATAAGCACCATCTGAACTTTTATTTAAAACTGTATATTTAGCCTTAGCGTCTGATGGTACATATAACGGAACTCCGTCATCATTTTGCTCTGGCTTAACCATGAGATACTCTTGGCTAAAAACCTCACTTTTTTCACTTTTAACAAAAGGATTTATCGAGTTAAGATAGATTAAGAATATTGCGCACCATAAAGACATTATGATGCAGGTTGGCATCGCTCCAATCTTATCGCTAAAGTTAATAATAATAAGAGCTAAGCCACATAAAATAACAAGACTCAATGGTTCTCTAAATGCTAAAACAAACGAAACAACAAAGAATATTAGGGTTAAAATAGCAAATATCTTTTTCAATCTCATTCCTCCATTAATAAAACGGTGGAATGGTAGCATTTGTTGGTGATCGGGTCATCTCAGTCACAGCTAGCAAGGCGTTAGCCTTTGGCTGGAATAATATTACCCAGCCAGTTTTTCCAGAAAATCTTCGAGTCCAGATCCACCATCATCCTCTTCTGGCTGTGGCCCCCAGCGAAGCAACATATCATCCAGAGTTGCTTTACCGCCCTGTGAGCGATAAACCGATGAGGCAACTAGCGCAGCCTGTATATCACCGCGCTTATCACCAATTGGGCTTAATCTGTCGAACTCGATCCACATTTTTAATTCGCTAGCCGTGATGGTTTGCGTTAATTCGTGAACCGTTCTGCCCAGACGAAGCGCAAGTGTCATCAGGAAGAAAGTGCCGGGGTCTCTGACTTTTTTTCAGCGGTTGCCGACGAGGTGCTAAGGTCTAGCGCTTGTTTCAGAAGTCGGGCGTGAACGGGGCCGTAAATGGCCTCGACTTGAGATTTATCTTCAGCGGTGAATACGGGCTGATCGTTGTCATCGAGCAGCACATCAATAAACAGCACAACGTCTGCCTGCATATTGCGATGAGCAACCTGTGCGGCGCTCAGTGGCTGCGATTCATCACCTTCGTCTTGTTCTGGATTGATAATTTGACGCCATTCCAGCCACGCCTTTCCCGATGGCTCACGTAATTTTACCGACACATTCTCCCATTCAGGAACATGGACGACTGAGGTTCGAAAGCCTGACATTGGAGCAAGGGCTAGTGCACGTAATGCATTTTTCATTATTGAACTCACTTTCAAAATTAGACGTTAAAAATGCGGCCTAAGCCGCTTAGCTTGTTGCGTGAATACGCTGTGGTTTACCCTTCAAACGAAGCGTATAAGAGGCGCTAACTACGCCTGCCGTCGCCACAGACCATGAGTTTTGGCGCACTTCAGCAAGGAAGGCATAGCCGTTACCTGATGGGAAAGTAACCTTAAAGGCGCGTAGCTCATCATTCTCATAAGCCGTTTCCAGCTCATCCAAAACCGGATCATCCGCTGCCCAGTTACGAGTGAGGCTTAATTCACCCGGCGCGGCGAGCCCGTTGGTCATTTCCTGCTCGGTAGAGCACAGCGTCGTGACATCGATATCGGACTTCTGCCCACCGGTGTAGCTGATTTCACGCGTAGCACATTGCCCTTCAAGCCACGTTGCCCCGATGGGATCAACTTCCGTTGCAGGGCCATCAGTGATCGACAGTTTTGTACCCTGCGTTTTTTCATATTTACTGCTCATGAGTTATCTCCAGACATAAAAAAACCACCTTCCGGTGGCTGTTGTGGGCTATTCCCATATTTGGACTTCAAGCGTTGCCCGATAGAGCGATGTATCAGATTCGTAGCCACTCGTACGGTTTACATTCACAGGTTTTAGCGGCGATAGCGCTAACTGCGCCTGTTGCCTAAGGGCGCTAGCATCATCAATGGTGCTGGCGTAGGCATCTATTTGCACGGTGATAGCCGTTTCTGCCTGACCGCATAGAACATCGCTATCAACTTCAGAAACTAAAGAGAAAACGACCCAAGGCGGCAACACGGCCGGTTCACCTTGGGCGTTGAGTTTTACGACATAAGGATAAACCTGCCCACCCGCCAGCGGCTTAAGGTAGGGTTTGATATCTGCCTCTGTCATTTTGCTAACACCTTATCGATCGCTTCATTCGCTTTATCAAAAGCCGCCGATGTCGCTTCTTCCTGCTTGGCGTCAAATGCGGGGCGGAGAAATGGAGCGGGAGGTAGTTTTGAGGTGCCAATCTCAACGAAACGCCAGTAAAACGCATTATTTCTATTGCTGGCCTTCATTTTGTTGTCACTGTTACCCGTTGATGGGTTAGTTCCTCGAACATGAACGCCAGACATAATGCCACCACCGCGATCGCGCATGGTGACAACAACGATGTTGCGCGCTAACTTTCCCGTTCGTTTAGGGGCCCGCTTAACGGCCTCATCCTTAAATACCGTTGCCGCTGCACGCGTGGCCGCTCGCATAACGCCGCGATTTTCCGCACGACTTAAAGCCTCGAGATCTTTCGACAGATCGAGCAGCCCAGAAAAATCGAGATTGGTGTCAATCATGATTTCACTCCGCTTTTACACAGAATCTCCAGCATTTCACCCGAGGTGTCAGGTATAGGCTGGCTGGATACTTCCAGAATTAAACCTTTATAGGGGCCAGTGAGAACCTTTAATCTCGATGCAGCGGAAATATCTTTTCGAAAACGCATCCATACACGATTCGTTATCTCGGCCTTTTCGGCACCCGATGCGACCAACTCACGCCCGCTAATCCCCTTCACTTCTGCCCAAGCTGTTTTACCATCACTCCATATTTCCTGCTCCTGACCAGATGGCAGCTCAACAGTAGAAAAATTTTGAATGGTTACCCGATGGCGCAATCGACCGATTTGCATTGCTCCTCCTGACGATTTAATACTTACAGAATTGTTGGCTTTCGAAGATCATAAATCAGCATTGAAACAGAGTAAGGAAGCTCGCCCTGTTTCAGCTTTTGCTCTTCTTCACCGCCACGATTCCTGTCGAGATAGCCAAGTAATATAAGCAAGGCTGTTTGCACTCGAGTGAGTGGCTCGCCTTTAATCAATGTTCCAGAGTCGTCAACAATGAGATCTCGACTCCCCTGGACATAAGAAAGGATCGCTGCGCTACCGCCCTGAATTTTCAATGTTAAATCTGGGTCGCCGTAATCATCATCAATACGGAGGTGCATCTTCGCTTCATCAAGCGTTACAAGCTCAATCACGTTTTATCCCTCCCATCCCGTCCTCGCTTGGTTGCCAGCGTCCAGCCTTTGGAGCCGTTTTCACCCGGTTTATCTGTCGAATCTTGATCGCAGTGCCACATCGAACCACCCCAAGTGACCGTATCGCCAGCCTGATACGCCTCACCAGCCTTGAATACACCACGGTAAATCATTGCAGGAATAGAGAAAGCTTTGCTCTCAACCGCGCCGCTGGCGCGCGTCACCGTGACTGTAAAGTTCCGCTCATCGGTGCTGCTGACGTCAATACCTAGCACACCATCAACAAGGCATTCCCAGCCTCGCATACCGTGTGTCTTTTCGTAGGCACGCCACAGACCACCAGAATGTGTCGCATAGCTGCCACGCGGGTAACTTTTCTCTTCATCAATAAACGGCAATACTTCGAGCTGAAGCGCATCACGACCATCTTCTCCTTTGGCGGGCTCCGGTGTCGGAAGCGCAGCAACGGCCTCTGCGACTAGCGCATCAATATCGGGTAATGGTGGTACCTCAGGCACTGGAAGTTCAGCTACTGCGGCTTTGACCATCTGTTCCAATAGGGGTTTTACATCTTCAGCCGTGACACTTTTCCCCGGTTGTGGCGCTGGAAGCGCAGCAACGGCCTCTGCGACCAGTGCATCAACATCGGGTAATTTTGGTACCTCTGGCGCGGGAATAAGCGCTGCGACTTCGCTGGCCAACGCTGAAATATCCGGTTCTGGAACATCGCTATTCAGGGAGGTGCTTAGTGACGATAGCTTTTCCTCAAACGCCTTATCACGTTCGTTTAGTTGCCTTTCAAAGCTCTCCCTCAACTCTGATAGCACAGCCCCGAGCTCCTCGCTGACGGCCTTAATTATTGCCAGTTCACGTTCATTCATTTGGCAATCATTCCTCTTATCATGGCTTTCATTGCAGACACTTCATCAGAAGACAATGCTTTACTGGCAGGTTCTTCCTGCTGTACCGGTTGCCGTGTGGATGATGTTTTAAAGGGATCATCTGAAGCATCGCGCCGTGCTAGCGCAGGAAGGCTATAGTTTTGCTGCTGAAGATAGAGTGCATCACCACCATCAACGGGCGGTAGATTCTCTTTTTTGCGCGCTTCGTTCGGTGTGAGGATGGTATTTTTTACCCCTTCGCCAAGGGTCTTCATTCGACGTTCGCTATCCATACGTAGCAGCGCGCCAATATCCAATTCAACGCGTTTTTTAGCGCCAAGATCAAATGTCTCTTTGAGTAATGCCTCGATAGACTCAATTAATACCTGAAGACATTGGGAATAATATTGCTGCTCGAGAGATTCTATGTTGTCGTAAGACGGCATTTCACCGACGCCAACTTTATAAGCGGGAACATGGAATGCGGAACATACCACTTCAGCGGATAGTTTTTGTTGGGCCACAGTTTCAGCATCGACCGCTGACATGCTTATCGATTTATAGTCTGAGCCACCAGAAAGAAGACCCGTCTTTCCCGAATTCTCCCCTGTGTAGCCAGCGTCCCACGCTTCTTTAATTTCCCTTGCTTTAGCTGGATCCACCGTTCCTGGCACTGTGATTACTCCGCTAGGTTTCCCGCCGTTTTTAAAGAAAAATGCAGAGCTTTCCTGAATATGATTTCCCTGCATGGCTGCAATTGCACAGGCATAGATTGGAGAAACGCCAACTAGCGGATGGAAAAGGCAGTTAAAACGATCATGGATAATCTCTCTTGCGGGCACGGTAACTTGTGCTGGCAGGCCGCTTATGTTGTCAGGACTAATCTGGTAAAACACCGAACCATCATCAGCCACAAGCGGAACCACCTTGTCGGGATCGAGGACGCGCAGTTCTACGATGTTTCCAGCGTTATTTTTCACCTTCATCACGTAGGTATTACCGCGTGAAAGCTTTGAATTCATCCAAGTTTCAAAAAACTGAATGCTGTTCTGAAACTGGTTTGGCTTATTGATGAGCCTATCAAAACTCGGATTATCAATTTCTTTCCAAATCCCGTCTGAATCTTTGGCCTGCACAGACGGTGACATTTTTGAAATATCGCTAGCAATAAGAGTGATACAAGAAAAAATCGCGTGAAAAGAGAGAACTGTCTTGTTATCAACCTCCATATTTCGCTGCCATGCGCCAGAAAATGGCTCCATGATATGTGAAAAAATCGGAGTCCAGCCGCGAGATGATGGTTGCTGTAACGACTTTTCTTTCCGCTTAAAAGGATTCCACATCAGCCATTCTCCACGTTAGCTTTCTTCTTTTTTTGTCCACCAGCGCGACGTTCAAGTATGAATTCAGCCATACCGAGTAAAACCAGCACCTTCGCGCACTGGTCGCTAACGTCTTTCTCATCGCCGGATAATGAATCATGCGTCCGCTGAAGGTATCTAATTTTTGCCATGAAAATGGCGGGGAAAATCCCCGCCCTCCGGTTTTATTAGCTGGTAGGTGTGGCGCCGTAGTTAACATTGGTGATAACAGCCACGGCTGCCGTGCGGCGACGCTTCCAGTTGATCCAGCGCTCAGCACGGATGGCCACGCTATTAGTCTGGAACATGGAAACCATCTCAGTACCAGTAGGTGTCACGCTGTCGCTAGTAGGATCACTTTCCATTTCAAGCGAAGCTTCACGGGACATATCAACCGCTACACCGCCATCATCGGCCAGATAGATATCTGGCGCATTCAGCAGCGTCAGGTTAGTCCCTGCGTACTGAGAAACAATGGCTGGAAGGCCTTGGAAGGTACCGCCCAACAACGTCATCTCAGGGTACATTTTCTGGCCTAGCGCATTCTTTTTCATGGAAAGCGCTAGCGCGTTTGTACTGGACATGATCCAAACCCCGCCCGTTGGCTGCAGGTTTGCCACCACAAACTGACCAAAAGCAGCCTCGGCATCTGCGTCCGGGTCGCCGGTGGAAGGAATACCAGCAATGCCATTAGTGATGGACGCCGGTGATACATTGGCAACTTCAGCTTTAGTTGGGTTGATAAAATCAGTATCCAAGCGTGCAATTACCGCTTCAGCCAATGCGTTTCGTACTAGCGCATCTGCGGCTGGGTTAGAAAAACGGATCAGTTCGTCAGTTAGCACCGCAATGGCAGCTACCTTAGAGAACCCAAAGGTAATCGACTCAAAATCAAATTTGGTCAGTGGCTTGGCTTTACCCTGTCCAACCCAGTTAGCCGCCCCCCCCGAGGTCTGCGCTGGAATGCGGATATTGAACGGAACTTGACGAAGTGATGGGATAGTACCTTGTCCAAAGCGACCAATGATGGTCTGCGGACGCAAGAAATCAACGAAGTCATTTGCATATTCTTGGTATTCAACCAAGTTACCAGCCCAAGAAGGATCTGTCGTAGTACCGGCACCTACTGCAGCTTTCAATACATGGTGAAGCTTTGAATCAAGCGGATATTGTTTCTTTGCAATTTCCAGTGCTTCTGAACGGCTTCCGTTAGCCGCTGCAAGTGCCTTTGCAAAGCGCGCAAACGCAATCCCCTTTTCAAGCTTTGGCTCAACCTTAATAATGGCTGGAGCACGATTATCCACAACTGAAACCTCTCCTGATGCCGCTTTAGCGACGGGTTTCGCCGTGGAAGCCATGTTATTTTCCATATCACGAAGACGTTTTAGGTGTTCGTCTACGGATTTCACTTCAGAGGAAATGTTGTCGTACTGCTCAGTTTCTTCTGCGTCCAAAGTTCGACCTTCATCAGCGGCTTTGCTCATAATGTCACCCAGTGAACCAGCTAGCGCTGCGCGTTTGTTTTCAAAGCTTTTGATCTGCTCTGCGATATTCATAGTTTTTCCTTTATTTCCAATAGATTTCTTTGCTGTAGCGCCAGCAGATGAGGTTGTTGTTTCGACCGGAAGTTTCTGTGTGCCTGACGCGGCGAGTAACTGGCGATCGAAAGATTTAACAGTTTGGATAGAGCACTCAGCATTAGCCGGAATGGTTACCGCCGAGACTTCAAGCAAATCCCAAGATAAGAAGCGGATGCCGCCCTCATCCAGAAATGAATACTCAATAGGACGGAAGCCTATAGATAACCCACGAACCAGACCTGCCTTAATGGACGCCCACGCCTCATCAAGACGGGCCGCAAGCTGAGATGGCATATCGGGGGTTGGCTTAACCAGCTTCGCTGTTATCTGTAAACCCTCTTTCACCATCTTCGGTGTACAAGTGCCAATGGGTTGAGAGCGATCGTGTTGCCAAAGGAACGGCGTATCACTGCGAAATGCTGCACCTCCGGGCTCAAGAATGTCACCATCTCGATCTGGCGATGGCGTGGAGGCAATGCCGGTAATAACCCTCTCATCCTCGTTTACCGATTTCACCGTCATGAGGGTGCATGCGCGATTAAGCGTCATTTACTAACCTCCAGATATGAAAAAACCCGCCGTGGCGGGTCATTAACTGACGTATTTATCATATGAAAAATACCTGATAGTCCTGTTTCTTTGCCTCGGGGTTCAGCGCCATCAGCGAAACAGCGTTAAACAATGCCATTAGCGGGTCAATTTTCCCCTTACCGCTGGCCTGTTTGGTTATGAGTATTGCGTTACCTTTTGGCTCAACGCGCGCGTTACCGACACACCAGGCCATCATGGGTTGACCACCATGAACCAAAACCCCCTCAGCTAACTTCCGCTCAGTAGTTTTTATCGCACCGCCAAGCCGCCAGCCCTGACTTACACCGACAACGGATTCGGCAGGTATTTCTACCTCTGTTAGCGCATCAAGTATTGAACCGACGCCAGATGGGTCGATACCTACTTTATCTAAGAGATCTGCCTCATGAATACGTCCGACATAATCAGCAAGTTGTTCAGTGTCCTGTCCAACTGAGTCAACAATCGTCAGATCACCATCTCTCTGAAAGTCCAATAACCGCGAAGCTTCGCTTTTTCGGCGCTCCAACACGATTTTATGAGCCCAGGCATGACACCAGCTAAGCCATTCTCGGGTTTCTTTATCTCGACCAATCGCCGAAAGGCCAAGCAAGTCATCAAGCCCACCACCATCGATACCGACAGTGATTACCTCTGCTCGGAGGAGAATTTCCTCAAAGCTAACCTCGCGAGTTTGCTGTTCCCAAAAATCCACGCCAGCCCAACGATCACTACGCAGATTCAAACCAATCTCAATATTGAGGTGCTTGGCTAAAAATTGTTGCAGCGTACCGTCTGTCTTTGTCTGGTTTTTACGTAGTTGGTCTTCAAGCCACTCCGCATTCACCGAACGCCCCATATTGGGGTTGGTAATGTAAAAATTTTCAGGCAGAAGGTACTTTTTGCTTTCAACCATCGGTTCTGGGAACTCATAAAGAATGCCTAGCGTTTTGCAATCCGGTATTTTTCCATCACGAACATCTCGCCAATACTGCAGCTTTTCTTTAAAAACCCCCGCTGGCGGTTCATCGCTTTGAGTGGTCAGGAAGATCACCCACCCCTCATCGCGTGACACCTGCCCACCGAGAGCTTCCATAAACATGGCTTCAGCATTTTGCCGTTTACCAAACAACCAGAGTTCATCGACCAGAATTCGCCCGGCCTTCTTGCCCGAAACCGTATCGGTATCAGCGGCCACAACCTTCAGGGTATTACGCGTGACGCGGTGCGTTATTGTTCTAATATGGTCCTGAATCTGGAACATATCCGATAATTCCTCGTCAGCGCGGATCATCCCAGCAGCCGGTTTAAAGCTGTTATCGGCAACTTCTTTGGTTGGTGCCAGAATGAGATGCTCCTCATCTTCACGCCAGCACAGGATCACCGCTGTCAGCATAATGCCTGCGGCTATGGTCGATTTAGTGTTCTTTTTGCTGATCAGCAGACCATATTCCCGAATAAGTTGCTTTCCCGTCTCAGCTTCATACCCACCAAAAATAGCCCTAACGAAATCGAATACCCATTGCTCGGAGCACTCACCAAATGTCGGCTTTCCCGGTAAATCTGAAACCCGAAGTTCTTTAAATATTCCCAGCGCGTATTCAGCCTGATCGGAAAATATCGGGGGAGGAATAATCGACGCCCTTTCAACTAGGCGCTTTTCCCAGTCAATGCAAGCCGTGGTCCACTCAGTCATGGATTACCCCTTGTTATTTACGACAAGCTTCGGCGGTGCCATCGCACCAAATTTGCTAGTGCCGGCTGCTGCTTTTGCCGCTGCGTTACGCGCATCTTTTTTACCACCCTCACCTTTCTTCGGATGTATATAAGGAAGCATGGATTTTGCGGCATCTTTTCTGGTGAGAATATCTTTGGTTGGGTCGTTCATGACGTCCCTAAGAAACTCCAGCGGATCATCATAAGCCGCAAATTCTTGGCTTTTTTTCTCGGGTTTGTCTTCTGGGGTGTTTACCGTTGGGGTGTTAACATTTCGGCGGTATACAGGAACCTCATCAACTTCAATTTTTTCCGTCTTTTTCCGTCCAATAAATGCGATGACTTCCGGGTCTTTCGCAAGCTGCGATCCCTTTGAGCGCGCGGACTTCTCCGAATATCCCGCATTAATGGCTGCCGCTTTTTGAGATATCCCAGTCATCAGCGCAAGAGCAAATTTTCGCTTCTGCCCTGTTAACATGTTTATACCCTCCAAAGGGGGATTTTTTCTGTACGTGAGAGAGGTGGCGGTGTCCAGCCAGATCGGGGTTTACTTTTGTTGATACCCCCCCACCATGCCGTCCATATCAAATGACAACATACTGGCTATCAAAATCTGATGCTGGTACCGAGTACTTCATTGCGACATCATCAGGCTGTCCTGATGCGGCTTCCCTTGCCGACTTCCCACCATGGCAATCGGTGCACAATGTCCAAAGGTTAGTTTCATCGTTAGTGCCACCGAATTGAAGTGCGATGCGGTGGTCGAGTTCGCTGTCATATAGATCGACAACACGCTGACACATACAGCAGTGACCGCCGTCACGCTTGTAAATCCTGCGCTTCATGCCAACTCTGGCGCTACCACTGATGCGGCGTTGCTCGCCATAGACCGGTTTAAGTCGGCGAGTTTCGATGGCTTTCAGTCGTGGCTGCAGCGTCTTTAACTTAGCCATGTAACCTCCACGCTTTCCTGCGCTCAGTCCTCGGCATTCCGTCTTGCGGCACCTCTACTGGCTGCCCGTCTGCATGGTCAACGAGTGAGTAGCACGGGTAGACCACTGAACCTCCATAGGCATCACCTACTGCATAGTCTGCTGCCTTGCTGCTATCCCATCTTGCCAGCACACGTGGTAGATGTTGCAGAGGGACGCTGTAGCACACACCATGAATCAACCGAGGTATAGTGATAAAGTCAGTGCGGCTCTTATCTGCAATGATCAGCCTCTCGGCTATTTGCATCTGATACTGTGGTGGCCTGCCAGTGCCCAGATAAAAGCTGATGAGGTTATCAGGGAAGCGAGCCAACCACTCAGCAACTGCCACATGGAAATCAGGCACCGGTAATGCATCGTCTTCAAGCATGACCACCCGACAAGATTGTTCTGCAGCCCATTCAAGCGCACGGCGATGATTCCAGTTCGCGCCGTGGTCACCATTATCAATTAGCAGAACAGCACTCAATGACTCAGCCAAACAGAGTGCCTGCTTGTAGCGTGAGTGGTGCCCAACTACCACAAACTTCACTTGTGTTTCCACCAGGCGCTCTCCTTACCAAAACCACCTGTCTTAAAAACGGTATGCACACGCGGACCTGTTACGACACGATCGCCAAATGACTTAGCAACAATCCCGAATGCGCCCATATCAACAGATGTTACTGGCGCTTTCTCAATACCCCAGAACCGTTGGCTTTCGATGCGGTAATACAGACGAATGATGCGATGTGCGAACTCCATTACATCCTCACGTAATCCGCCAAGAAGCCCAGCGTTGAGCAGTGCCTCAGCCTTATACCTATCGAAGAATGAATGGTAAGTCTGCCCGTGGTGATTCTTCTTCATCCATGGATCCGAATATGTTGTGGCCTCTGAACCAACGTAAATCTTACCGGGCTCCATCTCATCCCATGGCTCGCTTAACATCTCAATATCGGTACCATCGGTACACCAGACGAGATGATATTCAGGATGGGCTCGAAGGTGTTGGTAGATGTGCAACCAGCGCGCAAAGTATGGACTCATGCGCAGAGCAGGAACCTCGTATAGGCCAGCGCCTGGTGGAGATTCTTTCAACTCATCAGCAAGGACAATTGGCAGCGCGCCAGTTATAGAATCAGCCCACGCTTGCAGCAGTTGCGGATCCGCCTTCATGCTGACAACACGCTGAGGGTCTGGCTGACTCGTCAGTAACGTGGTGAGAACTAGGTTCGGATTCCGAGAGTAAGATGCAAAACCGGTGTATCCGGTATCACGGCGGCCGTTATAAATGCCGACGTTGCTTTTCACCAATACCTCACGCTCAGGCCGTGGGACTGAACGATTTACCTGCTCATGCTCATCGAGCGAATAAATCAGCTTTTCCGAGCCGACCACATCAGCAAAGGCCCACGTGGTTAATCCAGCATTATGAATGCGCAACGCCAAATCAGGATGCTCATACATACCACGGCCATAGATAGGATCGAAACCGCCAACCTTCTCGATGGCGCTGCGATGGTAATACAGCATCACGCCGCGCTGACCGGTATAAGCAACGTGCTTATTGTCGCGATACAGCTCGGCCATATCGTTCAATTTCTTCGGCCCTGCCAAATCTTTGAACTGATAAGCCAGATGGGGTTCGGGTGATTCGATGTAAGGGACATGCCAGTTATCAGCGATGGGCCATGCATCATCGTCCCATAAAAATAGATGTTCACATCCTGCATCCACCAGCGCTTCAAGGCTTCGATTCTTGGATGCCACAATACCGAGGGATTTTTCGTGCCGTATAAGCTGAATACCATCAGGAACTACGGCGGCAGGTGCTGATCCATCATCAATAACAACCACCAGCGCACTGGTCGGTAGATATTTTTGGTGTTGTGCTATAGCGCGAGACAGAACATCGGCGCGGTTGTGGGTGGTGATCGCAATACCGATACGCCCAACTGCGCTGCATGCAGGGGCAAATGGGACACCATCGATGATGACCTGCATGATTCAACCTCTATTCAGAATAATAATCTATGAGTGAAAGTCTCGACCCGCGTAATTCAGAGATGACACACATTCAAAACAGTGCATTTATCCTGAAATAACGAATGGTCAAACCTATAAAACAGCAGAAAATAAAAGAGAGCCAATAAAGTTACTGACTTAAAAAGTTTGGCCTAGTGCTTTGCTAAATGAAGAAGGCATTCCGGTTTTTAACTTTGTAGTGGCTGTGTTGCCTAAGATCATAAGAATTTTACCTTTATGATCTGTGATGATTTGGCTATCAGAGCGAGAAAAAAGGCGTTTAGACTTCTTGCTCCGTCCATTGCTCTTGTTACTCATGGTGAATCTCCAATAAAAAAGGCCACCAGCGGTGACCTATGTTGTTAACCAATACCAATACAGTTACTACGTCTTTATGGTTACTATAAGCATTCAGCCCTTCCATGTAGGAGCATGGATGATGTTTGGCTGATCAACTTAGCAGAGGTGTTAAATATGGAAAAACCAAATAGCCTAGCTGTTCAACTAGGGGCATTTGACTCTATGATCCGTGCAATACTGCACGTGACTGGAGATGACCAGCTCAAGGAGATTCACAAATATTTATTGAGTCTTTGGAATGCTATCGAAAGTGGAAACCCTAGACCGGAAGCGGCTGAACAACTCAAAGCATCACGGATAATGGCTATTGGGATGATTGAGAGTGCATTGAAATCGCATTCTTCAAAATAGCATCAACATTATTATCAAAGGCGGCCTGTTGTAGGGCTGCTTTTACAATCTTATCGATAACACATTGAGCATGTTTTTTCGCTCGCTGCTCATATCCGACTAGGGTGAAATCAGGGGCAAGAGCTTCACGATAAGAAACCGTTGCTAGTGTCTCACCGCCCGTATTAATACTGACATCACCACCAATATTTCCGATAGGACACATTGCGAGCCCATGGGCTACATTGTCCCCTCCTACCTTTAAGCTAAATCCTTTTGGGCATGGAAATTCAACAGAATATTCCAGAGGCGTAACGCGACATGAATCATTATCATCTAAAGACATAGCCTATCCCTCAATAAAAAACCCGCGTGGCAGCGGGCCTTATCATCTCTGTATCACCGCCATCTCTCTGGCGACAAACGTATCATCATTAACGCGGCTAACGCATATGCCTACCGGCGACTGATTTAGCATCTCTACCAGCCTGTCTTTACTGACTACATCAGCCTTCCCTTCACAGGTAAAACTTTTGCTCTTGGATAGCGGGATGGTATTTGTTCCGCTGCCTTTATTGCCGCCATTAATAGTCCAGTTTAAAGCACCAATAATACACACCACACCGATACCCAACACCATAAATACTGTCTTCGCACCATTGGAAAACTTCACGCTGAGTTCCTTCCCAAAATAAAAGCGAAGATAACAGCATGAAGAGTATGGTTAAAATTGGTTGTATAGATCAATTATCGTTTATCGATCGTTCAAAACGATCGGTATTGCAAAGGTATTACGTTGGTATCTAAGGATTCACTGTTGCGACGGAATCATAGATGCGTTCACAGGTTTTTCCGGCGCTATAAGCGCGGTCAGCCTCTTTTGCATACTCTCTTGCTGCTTCGTTTGATTCGCTGAGCAACTGGGTAAGCAATATGATGGCTTGGGACTTTGACGCGCTTGAGCTGGCAGCACTGGAAAGCTTGCCGGTTTCACTGTCTGCAAATTGGCGCCTGAGTTGTGAGAGCTGTTCCCGCAACCCGTCAGCAGAGCGCTTAGCATTAATAGCATCAGCTTTAAGCTGTTTGTTATCTTCATCTGCATCTTTAACCGCCTGATTTGCTGCCTGTTGTCTGCGTTGTTCCTCTGCTCGTTCGTCTGCCTGTCGCTTGGCTAGAGCATCTGAATCCGCTTTATCACGCTGCGCCCATTTCAATTGCCAAGATTTATCAACCTGATGGTATTTATCGCGGTAATGACTAGCTATTTTCCCAAAGACGACCAACGCCACCAGCAACACACCTATTGCCATCATTCGCCAGCTGAGATTGATATTCATTGGTCTATACCCCAGCAAGTAAGCTCCGATTCTTGCCCTCTTCGCACCGGCTGCCCCGCGCAATTATTTGCTTTAATCCGACAATCTCTGCCGCCATCGAATATCCAGCGCTTGATCTCGGCGCAAGCACCAATACGATCACCAGCATTCAACTTCTTATAGAACGTTGAGGGAAAACATTTAGCGGGGCCAATGTTGTATGGACAAAAAGAAGCGATACCCGCGATGGCTGGCTCGGATAGTGGTACGGTCACATTACGCCTAACCCATGCGATAGCTTTATCACGCTCTAACGCGTCATAGCGCTTGCACTGGCTGTATGAAAGTTTCAACCCTTGAGTGACTGGTTTCCCCTCAATGCGCGTTAATCCACGACATATTGACCAGATCCCCCGCCCATCCTGATACGCGATAGTTCGAACGCCCTCTTTCTCATCCAAAAACTGATCAAGGATTTTGTCAGCTGTAGCCCCACCGAGAATTAATGCTAGAACCGCAGCGCTAAGTTTGGTTTTAGTCCCCATCAATCACGCTCCAGCATTTCCAGCTCTTCACTCACTGGTGCAGCGGCTATCACCTGACGGCTTTGAATCCACTCACGCAATAAGCGCTCACGACGGCATCGGAAATAAATCCCCGAGATAAGGCCAGCCAGAGTGCAAAAAATGCCGACAATGATGCCGATAACCATCCACTCGCTGGGTGAGAAGAAATTAATCAGGCTGAATAGCCACGATGAAACCCCACCAGCAAGCAAAGTGTTATCGGCAGCACGTGTGTACATTCTTTTCATCCTTCACCTCCACCAGCGAGGCGGGGTTATATAGTAGATAGCGCCCAGCCGTAACCACTCTCAGCTAGAAAGTGTTTTGTGTGTGTATGGTTGTTGGCTGGGTGCTAGGTATGCAAAAGGCCACGATTCTCATAGCCTAATATATTGAAAGTGCAATGTTTTTATCTATACAAAGCAATCCATGATCTTGATCAATTATCAATCAAGTCTATGGATTAAATATTGTACACAGGAGTATAACTATTCGTAGGTGTTTAATCCTATTGTCATTAAAACTTTCCTTGATGTTGCGACCACAAATACTTGGTCCCCCACTGTGTTGAATCGGATCGCAGTGGGATTTTTTTTTGCCTATAGAGATCTATCAAATGAAACAGACTCAGTTTTATCTTACAACCCATACCTACGTTAAAGTGATATGTTCTGAACCCGCTAATGTCCTATTGATTAATAAAAAGCACTATGCTCACTTTTGCCAAGATAGCTGGGCTGAATATCACGGTGGTTTTTTTACCCACTTCCCTGTGATAATTGAAGTTCCATATGATGGTATTTGGAATGTGGTTGTAGACACTCACACATCAGGATGTTCACCTCCTGAAGTCAACATAAGCATCCTGTCTGGAGATAAAACGATAAAATAGAGAATCACGCACAGTGAGAATTAAAGTCAAAAGTATGGTCCTATCCGTTATTCGAAGACCAACAACTGATACTAATTGAATAGACATATAAAAATAAAATGTGACTTTGCAAAAAAAGATTTATACTTTTTATCAAAATGCAACTAGTTTTCAGAGGCATCGAAAGGTAAATATGAGCATTTTCATTAGTGAATGGCTTACAGGGATGACGGCATTTACATCATCATTAATCTTTATATTACTATTGTTCTATATTGTGGCTGCCTGAAATACAGCATCAACACAATCGGCTGAGCCATCTCCACTGGTTGAAAGACACGCACCTGTATTCGGTACTATATGAAGATGGCTCATGCAGTTGTGCAGCACACCAAACGCTCTGGGTTATCCCTTCTTCGCTGAATGACGTGCTGACTTATTCGTAGAACAAAACCATAGAAAAATAGAACACCATCATCAGAACACAAATCCCTAAGAATACATACAGATCTTTAGATGACTTCATTCCATATTTCCATTTACATAGTTGGTCCGCCACCGAGGACTCGAACCTCGCACCTACAACTTATATGGTCATCGGCTCTATCCTGCTGAGCTAGTGGCGGTTAGGACGCGCGGCGCTGTAACGAGCTGATAAATTGGCTTTCACCAATGATAACGACGCTCATCCCTACGCTAGCTCGCTACAGCAGCGGAATAATAACAACGTCAGATAATTCATTACAATAACTAAGCATTATTTTCGGAATAAGTATGGCAGCGACAATAAAAAACCCGCACTAGGCGGGCTTCTTGATTATGTAAGCTAGGTGACGAACTAACCACTCTTATCAGAATATCAGCGTTTTTACGATCGTAAAGCTATTATGCTACTTTTCTTACTATCGACTCTTTTCGTACTAGCCTATCCATTTCTAGGCGAACATCTAGCGCCATCAGCAAACCTTCAACGATCCCCTCCGCTTTCTGTAACTGCTTACCTATATGGGTATCGGAGCAATGATTTTGCTTGGCTAGCGCCATAAATGTTTTGCCAAATAAGTAATAGTCCACCAGCAAATCATGAGCGTCAGGGTTCTTTTTGTTCAATGTTGCCATGCAGCCCACGATCACCATTGCATCATCATCGCAGCACTGAGGACGAGATTTTACTTTTGAGGGGATCAAGCCAGAGAATCCAGCAGCAATCGAGTTCCAGCAAACATCTTCTTTGTTATTGGCTGCCCATGCGCCCCACCGTTCCATAACCATCTGAATATCACGCATCAGCACATTCCCCCACTAAATTCAGAATGATGTTTTCCGTGATTTTGCCAAGATCCATTAAAGGTTCTTTCTCAAATACCCACTTGCACACCGCTACGGCTTCTTCACGGCTAACAGGACGTATAACTGCAAGCAGACTTTCGAGATATTGCTCACGATCATAAATATGGCTACGGCCACCATCGGCATATTCATAGCCCAACTCTTTTTCAGCACGGTTACGCAACTGATAGAGCCAATCCCAATATTGAAACTCACGGACAACATCTGAAAGCGTGGCTGGCTCGGGTAATTGAGCAACAAAACCCTTTGATGCCGCTTGACGCTGTTCATCAATTTCGTAGCAACGCTCTCCCTCAACGCAATTATCTGCGATTTCTTCATCAGTCCAGCCCCAGCAGGATGAGTACACATCCGCTAGCTCACCGGACAACATCAGCTCTTCCGCTGGGGTATTGACCAAGGCAGCCTCATAACTGCCAAATACAGTGCGTACCTTAGCAGCCTCTGCAATAGCCTGTTTCGCCGCGCTTATATAGCCTGCTGGGTTATCCATCGACATAGTGCTAAACGCTATCTGGAACGGAGCTGTACCAGACTTCAACAAGTAGTTGCTATAGCGTTCCTGCGCTTGCTTAGGTGTGATTTTCAGTTTTTGCAGAGCGTCTTCTGCTGCCTGCAAGTGCGCGGGCTCGTTGAGCCTGATAACCTCCAGCACCCATAAATAAGCATCCGTCTGCTTATGGCCGGTAATAACCCGTTGCGGTGGCAATGGCTTTGTTACCGCAACCTCGGTGCTGTAAGTTGGCTCTGGAATTGTGAATAGGTCTTGATGTACTGGATTACCTTTATGAGACATTATGCGGCCCTCCCCAGCGGCCATTCGAAAACTTGTGCGCCATTGATGAGCATATCGTTGAAGTCACCCGATTCCGGCCAGCGGATACTGACCTTCTCAACATCGTTGTTGGATAAAATATTGCGGTGCCCACACTCAAAGGCGGCGGCGTGACCTGCCCCATTTAAATCTGTGTCAGCAAAAATAATGAGATGTTTAACGCCCATAGGCGCTCTGAATCGCTTCATGAGTGACGTATTCAGTACTGCCCACACATTGCAGCCGTAGATTTGTCGGCACGACAGCGCAGTCTCTATCCCCTCAGCAATACCCAACGTCGATGCAGGTGGAAACATGCGGATTGCCACTGAACTGGCGTGCTCCAAATAGCTATCCTCTTGTAGCGATAGCATGCGTTTGGCACTCTCACCCAAATTTGCCTTTTTATCGCCATCCAACAAGGTTCGATGCAAATAACAGAGCGCCCCTTTGTCATCCGTTGCCAGCGAAAATAAGCTTTGGTAGTGCCGCCCGTTAAATGGCTGCTCGAGACAAAAACGGATAGCATCTGAGGGCAGAGTATTGATCCCGCGATTATGTAGATACGTTTCGCCGGTCGTTCCTCTAAGCTCTGGCAGCCCTGCATATTTTTTTGAAACCGCTTCACGCTGTTTCTTCTTGCTACTTTCTACAGGTTGGGATTCGGAATTTGGCTGATATTCCCGCCCTATAATCGTATCGACCTCAGCCGCAAGTGTTTTGAAATCCTTACCCTGAGTGATGGCAAGCAACTTCCATCCATCACCCGCGCCGCATTTACACACCCATGTACCGCGCCCATCTTTATCGTCACAACGGAAACTGCCTTTCGACTGACAAGCTGGGCATTTCCCTTTGAAGTGGCGTTTACCGGTTACCGGAGGCAAACCATAGAACTCAAACACCTCTGACCAGCGTCCGATTACCGCATCAGCTGTTTTCATTGCGCTACTGCCTTACGTGCAGCCAAAGACGCACGAACTTGACTGAGATGATTTGCCGCTTGCTCAATCCCGCTTAGCGCTGGCTGACGTGGCTCTGTACTTTTGGATTTTTCGCGGCCTTTAGCGAAGGCGATTTGCTTCCACTTAATGTAATTGTTGACCTCTGGGGTAATTTCCATTGGGTAATCTTGTAAGCCGTTGGGCCATGTTCCGAACTTGTCCTTGAAGGTATGAGCACACCAGCCGTCAGATACTGGCTTGCCTTGTGCAGCGCGTTGACGCTGATAAAACTTGATTTGCGACCACCAGCTTTGCTTCTCCTGCTTAGTCACAGCCTTCTTTTTCCCGCTGATTTGCTTGAGGCCACGGCTCGCATCCGTATCAACATCCTCACCTGCAAGCGGCTTATGTCCGCACTTAGGGCACTGGTAGACACCGGCTGGCTTCATGTAATGGCACTGAGAACAATCTTTGGGTAATTTCTCGCGCTTCTCGTTTTCTCGTTCCGATACGGCTGTTTTCATCCCATCGTTTTTAGAGGGAAGTGTGTCGTACTCAATGCTGTCGGGATAACCTAGCCGATGGACAGAACCCGAGTGATCGAATACCAGGCACTTATCTTTGCCCTTGGCAGTACGTAGCCCACGTCCAATAATTTGTAACCAGCGGATCTCGGATTTCGTCGGGCGGGCGTAAATGATGCATCGAACATCACTGTCGAACCCCGCAATCAAGGTACCAACGCTGACAATGATTTTTGTCGCACCCTGCTCAAATCGGTGGATCATCATCTGGCGTTCGTCATGTGGGGTTTGGGCTGTCATAACCTCAGCATTTACCCCCGCCTTGTTGAACTGGAGAGTGACATAGTTGGCATGGTTAACATTGACGCAAAACGCAACTGTCGGGCGATCTTCTCCATGCGAAAGCCAATTACTGACAATATCGCCCACCAGATCAGCACCGCACATAATCTCTGCAACCTCATCCTCTTTGTAGTCGCTACCGAACTCATCTGAACGAGTAACCTTTACACCTGATAAATCAGGCTTTGTTGGCGCAAAAAACTCGTAGCCACACAAGACTCCTGTATCCATCAGCTCTTTAATCGTGGTTGGCTTGATGAGTCGCTGGTAATACTTGCCAAGGAACGGCGCAAAGGGGGTGCCAGACAAGCCGATAACTTTGACCTGAGTTTCAGCCGCCAAATACTTAATTACCTCAAGCATTTTTTTACGGCGAAGATGGGCCTCATCAACGATGAGCAAATCAATGTTCTCTGGAAAGTCACGACGGATTAACGTGTCAGCGGAAGCAATCTGAATCTTGCGTTCAGGGTCATAATTGGGGTGATCACGCCATACATAGCTGATCTCATCCTCTGGCAGGCCATATTGAATAAAACGCTTTGCCGTCTGTGTAACCAGTACGGTATAGGGGCAGGTCATCAGAACGCGCATACCACGTGAAACAAACCCATCAGTGATAAACGCACTCAAGCCAGTTTTGCCGCTCCCTGTAGGGCTGTAAACCATGAACGAGTTGTACTGCTTCCAGTCACGTCGTAACATATCCAGTGCACGCTGCTGCGCTAAGTTAGCAGTGATGTTAAGCATGTTTTACCTCCGCAAGACCTGGAGCGCGAACACTCGCCAAAGTAACCCGCTCCAGTTTCTTGCACTCTTCCGAGGCTTTCTCAATCTCACCAATAATCATTGGGTACTTACCTCTTCTGTTGAAAATGGCTATGCCAGAGACCAAGCCTTGAATTGTTTTGCACATCTGGTATGACCTCTGATTTGCCGGATTTTTAAGGGATAACCCCTACAGTGATCTTATGTTAGTAAGGAGATCTCCCTCTCTGGCTAAGCCTTCCCTAACACCCCTTTCAAAGATCACCCCCCTTACCCCCCTAGAAAGTTTTCCCCTCTTCCCCAAAACATCTAGACGGCTAAATGTCTGGAAGGTCAATCTCTCTAAGTGGGCCTACTGCTTAGCAACTTGCGGTGGACGTGATGTGATCCCCTCACTTGCTGCTGCATACCGGTTTACAAACAATCTGAGTCGCGTATTAGCTTCTCGCCTCGCCTTGTTCTCTTGCCGGTATGTCACTTCCTCGTTTTCGAATGCCTCCTGATAAACTTCTGCGTACTTAAGTGCTATTTTGGGTCTGACTGACGGCCTTAGCCGCTGTAGTTGTTCCTGTATCCAGTCTCTGTCTGCTTCGCTGAATAGTTCAGGCATTACGCTTTTTTGCTTACTCTGAGGATTTGCATAATTCATTTTGGATAAACCGCTCAGGGTAAAGGATTTCAATCTCTGTAATTACTCCCCCATAGAAGCGGGAAAGTTTTTCCGCAAAATCTGCTGCAGGTTTTTGCAATCCTCTTTCCATCCGGCTTAAATTTCCGGGGTCGCAGCCAATACTAGAGGCAACTTGCATTAGCGTGAGATTTGCTGATTTTCTAACCTTCCTAAGTGGCGTATTCATGCCTACCCCCTATAAATATGTAATTTACGCATATTATACTAGCAGGCAAATTTGTAAACCACACCTTGCGATAAAAACAAATTAATTGTTAAATAGGCAAAATAATGAGCAAAGGAACGGGGGCATCGTGAAAGTAGGAGAAAGAGTTAGACAGATCCGCAAAGCAAAGAAAATGACAATTCTTGAGTTGGCAAATGCTATTGGTGGTGACGTTGGAAATGTTTCCCGCTTAGAAAGGGGGCTGCAAGGCTTTTCAGAGTCAATGTTAAAAAAAGTTGCAACCGCCCTCTCAGTTCCGGTTTCTGAACTATTCTCTTCTGATGACAGTGTTGGTACTGTGAATAAATACAGTATCGAATCAATCTGCGATAAACAGGGGGGAGATGTGTATCGGGTTGATGTATTGGATGTTTCCGCCAGTGCTGGTAATGGCGCATCCAGTGGCGACGTAGTTGAAGTAATTCGCTCTATTGAATACGAGCCAGAGTATGCACGTACGATGTTTGGCAATAGGCCTCAGGGATCAGTCATGCTGATCAACGTTCGCGGTGATTCGATGACAGGGACTATAGAGCCTGGCGATCTAATCTTCGTCGACATAAAAACTCGTCATTTTGATGGCGATGGAATCTATGTTTTCAATTTCAACGGGGATACATTTGTTAAGCGACTACAAAAGGTCAAGTTTGAACTGAAAGTAATTTCGGACAATAAAGCCTATGAAACATGGTCTGTAACACCAGATGAAATGGATATGCTTCACATATCAGGTAAAGTTTTAGTGAGCCAATCACAGCAAATCAAGAGACACGGTTGACCCACTCCATTTCCCCGAAGAAAAGAAACCAGCTATAAGCTGGTTTTTTTTGGTCATGAATTTGTAAAATAAACAAAATGATATTTATCAATTGCATACAGCTAAATATGCGTATTTTACAAATTTGTAGTTGACGCAAATTAATCAAGATTCTATTATCACTACACGTTGAGTTAGTGAGGTTTAGAAATGTCTCTTAAAATTCCTAATAGCGGAAAACAAATTCCAGTAAGAAACAAACGAACTGGATCACCTTGGCTAGCCAGCTTTAATTATATTACTGGTCTATATCATTTTCAGCCTATTGGAAATGCAAGATTTATTAAGCGTGAATTTGAAAGCATTCGTATACCTATTGAATTCGAACTTGCCGGAACAATAAACGGAGAAAGTAAAAATGTTAACTTCAATCAATGCGCTTAATCAGATTAAATGTTTTGCAGAAGCAGCAATGTACTTAAATGCCCTAAAAGAAACGGAAACAATGTCTGCACTTTTGGAGATTATCTATCGGGTTGCCGATGAGGAATCAGTAGAAATAAAAAAACAGAATAATTAACAAGGAGATTCGGCAATGAGTGGATTTGCTTATGAGTATTGGAATAAGTCAGAAATTGTAGAGTTAGCGGGAGAGCTTTATACGATAGCCGTATTAGTAAATAGACACCAGAGCAATCTTGATGATATTGAATTGGATTGTTTATTAAATTTAATGAGAAAGATGACTGGAACAATTGCTGCATTTTTATCTGAAGAACTAAGAAATGCGGAGATAACTAATGGATAAGAGATCTTTAACGGCAAGCGAAATTCAGTCCTTCTCTGATGAACTATCTAACCTCATCGGATTAGCAAGTCTCATACACGAACAGGCAGATAAAAATCTGGATAGTGACTACATGGACCTCGTTTGTTCTCTTGGGGTTTTACGCAAATCAATGTTGAATCTTAGCTATAAAATTTATGCCGCTTACGAAGAGGTGTCCAAACATGAGTAAATTACATCATATTTCAACTGATTCATTAAATTTAGCTATCCGCACAGTTTCATGTATCAAAGGCATTACAAATGCAGATGGTGAACATGATGCTGCTGTCCAGCAATCAATAGCTCTGTCATTTGCTATTGATTTAGAAGATAAACTGAAAGAACTTGATGAGCGCCTAGTTATGGCTGCTGCTGGTAAAGTAAGTGATAATAATAATGAAAATAAAATACTTGAAGTTGACTGTATGTTGGGACAAATAAAGTCAATCTTATCCTGCGTTTTTGAGGATGTTACTGACTCTCATATGGCAGGATTGCTCGGTGGTGCAATTACCATAACTAACACTGCACAAAAAACACTTAATAGTTAATTAATTGGTGTAGCAAAAACAATTACAGCTTAATGGCTGGGGCTAACTGTACTTAAATTTCATAATAAGGCATATATGAACCTTCAACAAAAGATTGCTCAATATAGAAAATACCTCATCGATGCCAAGCTTAATTCAATGCTGCGAAAAACAAATAGCCATTGCACTATTGTTACTCTAGAGGATGGCTCTATGCGCACGGTTGAGCTATCAGAATCAACATTAATCAAAGGACTGGAGATATTTTTTGAGCTTCCTGCGTTAGATGTCAACAAACGTTCCGAAGCCGAACCAATGATTTTAGAAAGCTATAAGTCACTTTTGAAAAAAGGTAATGACAAACTGAATGATGAGGGCTATGAGTTCATGAATAACCTCGTCAAGAATATTGCTGAATTAGCCAACGAACGCGGCTTATTTAATAAGGAATAGCCTTGTGAATACAAAAATGTCACTAGAGCAAATGGTCGAATATATGAAGAGCAATAACTCTAATGTCCCCGACTGGCTTCTTGATATTAATCGCTTGAATTCAGGAGCGGAGTTATCACGCGATGAAATGCTGGAATATGCAGAGTGCTTCTGCTCACAGGCTCGTTCCGTTGAAGCGCTAACCTATTTAATAGAATGTGAGAAGCGTTTCGGTCTGGCAGCTAATGGCGGGCACATATTTGTTCACGGCAACATCATTATTCAAATAGACAAGCATGTAATCGAAGTGCTCCTGCAGTGCCAGATAGAAGCCACAATTTTAGAAAAACGTTCAGCCGATCGCTACATATCAGTCATGCAGTTTTATTTTGACGACCGCCTGAAGCGAGCACAGGAAGGATCTACATGGATGATTGATTTCATTGATGAGGTTCTTATTTCCGGCTCGAAATTTTTAATCAGCGGTGAAATTCCACCAGATAAAGAAATGCACTGAGGGGAGCGGCAATGGGTAATCAAAATAATGTAAACGTTTTTGGTGTTCACTCTCGTCACTGCGAACCAAAAGCTAAACACCAACGTAAGCAGTCTCGGGTATATAGCCCAGATGAGTTTCTAGCGATGCCAATGGTGCAGGAATTCATCAGTAAAAACCCTAATCAATATTTAGTTAATGATGAAACGGGTGAGCAAATGATGGCACAGGAACTTGCTGAACTTTACTGCTCCGTCAATAACGGCAAAAAGATGAAAAAAGCACTGCGTCGCGCATTTGGAGATAAAGCATGAGTAATAAAACAATTACAACTCTACAGAAGCCAATGATGAGCAGTAAAGAAATTGCGAAGCTCACAGGTAAGCGTCCAGCGGATGTTATCCGTGACATCTGGATGATGCTGGAATCGCTATATGACATCAACAAAGATAACGCAGATTTGCGTCATCTTAAAAATCAGCAAGTTACGATTACTAATGACGTTATCGCCATCATTGATAACCGTGGTTATGTCTCAGAGTTTTTCCTAGACCGCCGTCATAGCGAAATCCTCATCACTGGATATGACGTAAAACGTCGCGCAGCCGTTATTGATCGCTGGTTTGTGCTTGAAACGGGCGCTGCTAAGCCCACTGCAATATCACGTAAAGAACTAGCGCTGATGGTTATCGAAGCCGAGGACCGCGCCGAAGCAGCCGCACTTGAGAATAAAACTTTAAACGCCACCGTAGAAAGCTTAGCGAAACACTTCACTAAAGGCATGACGATCCCTGCTTTCTGTAAGGCTCTAAACGGCGTCAACGTAAGCAAAATGTCATGGTGGGCTTTTCAACGCAACTGGTTATACAACGCCCAGCGAGACCCTGAAAAACCCCCGAAGTGGCGTGTTGCCTCTTACGCCCGCGATAAATATCTGACTGAAGACGAAACGCAGATTACACCTCATGGGGCGGACGAGTTTACCCGATTTACGCCAGTGCTACTGGAGAATGGTTGTCACCGACTTTACCGGTTGTACATGAAAGGTGAACTGCCAATGAAAAAGACATGGAACGGCGAGTTTAGTCACGACAAAGCCATTTACACACCGGAGGCCAAATAATGCTTATCCCAACTGATATTCTTCGTGCCGCTCTGTGCTGTGTGGCTGCCGAGAACGAACAACGCACTTACCTGCAAGGGGTGTACATCACCCCAACCCATATTAAAGCGACTAATGGGCGTGCTGCTGTAATGATGGAGCACGGTGCTGATACTGAAATTGACGCTGTCTTTTTGGTCAGCGGTGTTATTCCGGATGATGCCGAGGGAACACTAATCACACAGACGAATGGTGAATGGTACGCCGCGCACATGAGCGATGATGAAACAATAATCGGTTATAGCGAGCTCAAACTCGTTGCCGGTCGCTACCCTGACTTTGCCAAGCTGTTGCCTGAGAAGCCAGAACCTTGCACAGAGCTACCAATGTTTGCAGCCCAGCTGCTGGCGTTGCCTTATTTAATGTTTCGTAGCGGGTTTGGCCCCGTCAAATTCAAACCTTATGGCAAGACGGCACCATGCCAACTGATTTTAGATCCGGTGACCAATCACCTATATGGCAACCCGTTTCTAGTGATCATGCCGTTGTACGATAATGCCTTCGAACTATGCGCTGAGGTACTAAATGAAATTTAAATACGAAGATATGGGCGCAATAGCGAAAATGACAATTACTAGCAACGCGATTGAACTTCAAAAACATAACCGCGTTGTTGGTGCGGCTCTCCTATCTGCTGACGTTACAGCGAAAAGCAACGGACTGCTGATTATCAAGTCGATAATTTCCGGTAAACCACCAGCTGTATTGCAAGCATACAAAGTAGCATACAACGTTGCTGCTCGGGAGGCTGCACGATGAGTTTTAAGCCAGATATTGAAAATTTAAATACGGTTACTGACTGCCTGAGTGCGCTTGCTGATATTAACAAAAGCATCGGGGATATTAAATTCCAACTCGAGTACGAACCAGTAGGTGGGGATGAATGGAGACATAGTGCTGAACGCGCCCTCTTTGTTTGCAAAAAAGTACGACGCGGCATTAGCGATAAACTCGCCATACTGCGACAAGCTGAAAAAGAGCAGAACGTTAAAATGCACATGCGCGTAAATGACTACCTAGTCAAAGAGCTAATGATGCAGGTGTCAGAATCAACCTTTAAAGAATGTGCGCGCATCGCTCATTTGAAGGGAAATTCCTTAGAACTTTATCAGGAGGGCGTCGATGAACAGCAATATGTTTGAACTCACGAAGACAATCAAGGCCGCAGTGTCTGGTGGCTCATCAGACATCACCGACGCTATTTATGCTGCTGGATACCGAAAGCCTGATCGCAGTGTTGAGGATACCGTGATGCTCACCATTGAAACGCTAGCGGGGTTTGAAGGTACAGACATACCTTGGAAGCAATGGCCAAAGAACCTTGATGGAATTTTATTTAACGAACTGAACGAGCTGATTGAGGTGGAATGTCACAATGCAGATGGATCAGCAGCCCATATAGCAAAAGCAGTATTGAGTGCTGGTTATAGTAAGGTAGGTGAATAATGGCTAATACTGAAATGATTAAAGAGTCTGAGGTGATGCTAAAACTAGAAATATCATCACGCCAGACCCTGTGGAACTATGTGAAAAAATATAACTTTCCAAAGCCAGTCAGGACACATCCAAAACAATACCTGCGCTCGGATGTGGATCACTGGATCATTAATGGCGGCGTTAACCAGAGATCTTCTTAACGTGCCAGAATATTTTATCGGCGTATAATTCATACGCCGCTTTTTGCTCAGAAAGCCAATCGTGTTTGTTATAAACAGACATGACCCCACCTAGTTCGTGGCCTAGCATCTTCTCAGTAACATGCGGTGGCACACCCTCTTCTGATAATCGTGTAACAAGCGTTCGACGAAAATCATGAGTTCTCCACTCGCCGATACCTAAAGTAGCCTTTATTCTTGCCATGTAGCGGTTCGCTGCCGCTATTGTAATAGGTGTATCCATGCTCTGTCCGGGAAACATAGTATCCCCATAAGTAAGCATAGCCTTTTCAACCAACGGTTTAATTTGCTTAAAAATAGGACGCCGCAGCACTATTTTCGTTTTGTTGTGTTCTTTAGGAACCGTCCAAACCAACTCATGGAGATCAAACTCACTGCGTTCCGCCAGCCTAACTTCGGATAACCTTGCCCCCCACAGCATAACCATTTGGTGGAGTAGTTTATTTGAAGTGGCTGCTCTACTACGCTCTATAGCCAGCCACAGCATTGCTAGCTCGTTATAGGTAAGAACTCGGTCACCAACTTCTGGTTTACAGCCTACGTCCTTAGGACTGATACGCATCACTGAGCAGGTATCAATATACTGCCGTCGAATGCACCAGTTAATAGCTGAACGTAACTGGGTTAAGAGTTGGCGAGCACGGCGAGGATTAATTTTTTCCTCGGCAGTGAATCGTTCCATCCATTGCCGTACTGTTATGTCGTTAATATTTTGGTTGGGAAAAGCATCTTTCATGTGCTTTATAACGGTAGATTCATATAGGGCTTTCGTCTTGGGACGTAAGGCCACATCAACATAGGTTTCTTGCCAGTAATTGATGCAATCCTTAACCGTTACTACCGATTGGCCTTTCTCGCGTTCAAAATAGGTTCGGGGATCAGTTCCACCGTCATATAAAAGTCTGAGCTCAGAAGTTAACGCTCTGGCATCTTTTAATGACAATGCGGGGTATCGCCCAAGCCCCAGTCTCTGTGGCTTTCCAGCCCATCGATAACGGTACTGAAATGTGACAACTCCCTTGGGGGAAATGCGCACTCCCAATCCATCTGTATCGGCCACTTCTGGTGCGCCCGAATATGGTTTACCATGTATAGAACGCAGTTTTGTATCGCTGAGAGCCATAATAATTTTCTGTACACACTAGTTTTTGAGATTCTGTACCAAGTCTGTACGCAATCATGCATGGACTAAGGCAAACAGTAAATAACATTAATAGACAAGTGTGTACATACAGCGACAAACAACAGAAATAATACCCAATAAAAACAGGATATTATTGAACAATGATGGACATTATTTTACTGTGAAGAACACAAAAATACAAAGCACCTTCCTCATCCACGACTACGAAACCTTTGGTCAACATCCCGCGCTAGATCGACCAGCCCAATTTGCGGGCGTTCGTACCGATGCTGATTTCAACATTATCGAAGAGCCACTGGTCATTTACTGCCGCCCCTCAGACGACTATCTGCCACAGCCAGAAGCCGTGATGATCACGGGTATTACTCCTCAGGTTGCTTTAACACGAGGCGTTAGCGAAGCCGAGTTTTCTCGCCAGATCAATCAAATGTTTAGCGTGCCTGGCACCTGTATCATGGGCTACAACAATATTCGTTTTGATGATGAAGTAAGCCGCAATATCTTTTATCGCAACTTTTACGATCCCTACGCCTATAGTTGGCAAAACGGGAATTCACGCTGGGATTTACTCGATGTGCTGCGTACCTGCTACGCCTTACGTCCTGAAGGGATTAACTGGCCAGAAAATGAAGAAGGTCTGCCGAGCTTCAAGCTCGAGCATTTGTCTAAAGCCAACGGTATCGAACACGAAAATGCGCATGATGCGATGGCTGACGTGTACGCCACCATTGCACTGGCGAAGTTAGTTAAACAAGCTCAGCCTAAGCTATTTGATTACCTGTTCCAACTGAGAAATAAGCATAAGGTTTCTGCACTACTTGATATCGCCAACATGAAACCTTTAGTCCATATTTCCGGAATGTTTGGTGCGCTGCGTGGCAACACAAGCCTAGTTGCGCCACTGGCGTGGCACCCCGACAACAAAAATGCCGTGATCATGTACGATCTTGCCGGTGATATGTCACCACTGTTGGAACTCGATACCGATGCTCTGCGCGAACGTCTTTATACACGTCGTAGTGAATTGCGTTCCGACCAACCGCCTGCACCGCTTAAATTAGTCCATATCAACAAGTGTCCGGTTTTGGCTCCAGATCAGACGCTGCGCCCAGAAAACGCTGAACGCCTTGGCTTAGACCGCCAGCGTTGTATGGATAACTTGCAGTTGCTGCGTAATCACCCAGAACTGCGCGATAAAGTCGTTGCCGTTTTCGCTGAGGCCGAGCCTTTTAAAGCGTCAGATGACGTTGATGCACAGCTTTATGACGGGTTCTTCAGCGACGCAGACCGAAGCGCCATGCAGATTATAAGAGAGACGCTGCCACAGAATCTTCCCGCTCTCGACCTCACGTTTAACGATAAACGCGTTCTGCCTTTGCTGTTCCGCTATCGCGCCCGCAACTTCCCCACGACGCTTACCGATGATGAGCAACGTCGCTGGCAACTCCACCGCCAAGCAGTGCTAACACCGGAGCGATTACAGGCGTATATCCATCAACTTGAAGAGTTGTATAACCGCCATGAAGACGAACCTGAAAAGCTTGCCCAACTCAAAGAGCTCTTTGAATACGCGCGTCAGCTAGTCAATTAATATTTATGAGTTTTATGTTTTAGGGTGAGCTATATCACCCACAGTATTTTCAACAGCGGGTAGTATTAGCATCAGAAGCCGATTTTATCTTTATTTTACAATAGACTTTACAAAAAACAGGTCGTTATTATGTGGCTAAAAAACGGGCCAGCCTTGGCCGTTCTGGCGTTTATTTTATGGGGTATCACTCCGTTATTTTATAAAATGCTGCCGGATGCCAATGCATTAGAGCTGCTAGCGCAACGCCTGTTTTGGTCTATTCCTTTGCTGCTTTTGCTACGTCTGCTCTTCAAAAATCGCACAACGTGGAAACAAGTCTGGCAGGACAAGCGCTCTCTGTTTTGCTGTCTGCTGGGCGGCGCTATCATGAGCGTATCATGGACCACGTTTATCTATGCCCTCACCCACAATTTGGTCTTAGATGCCAGTCTCGGTTACTTCACTAATCCACTATTTTCAATTGCCCTTGGCGTGATTTTTCTGCACGACAAACTAAGCCGTTTTCAGCGAATTGCCGTTGCGCTCGCGATAACAGGGCTGGCCTATCAGATCGTGTTGTTGGGACACATCCCCATTTTGGCTCTGGCGATGGGCAGTACTTTTGCCTTTTATGGTCTGGTGCGTAAATTTATCCGTTACGACATCATGACCGCGTTAACGCTGGAAACCCTTTGGATGTTGCCGCTGGCTATTGCCATCACAATTTGGCTGCACATGACAGGCAGCAGCATTTTAGCGGGTTCCGGCACTAAAACCTTTGTACTTTATGCGCTTACCGCCCCAGTCACCTTTGCACCACTTTTACTGTTCGCCGCCGCAATCAAACGCACTTCGCTGACGGTGATTGGCTTAGCGCAATATGTAGAGCCGTCGCTGCAATTCTTGCTCGCCGTATTAGCCTTCGGTGAGCCAATTAGTATGCCGAAAATGATCAGTTTCTCCTTGATATGGTTAGGATTGGCATTTTGTGTATATGAGTTATTCCGCCAGCATTGGCGTTACCGACATCTGGCCACAGATATGGTACGGGGAAAAAGAAACCATCCGGGACATTAATTCACCCACCCTAACCGCTCAATAAACATCCTCCGGTCTGGCGGCGCTATAGGTAAAAAATCGGGGAGCTTTCACTCCCCGATATGACTTCTACCCGTGTCATTCCGCCTGCGGTTGGCTTTCGAACTGCGGTGGCGGTTTACGGAAGCGTCGGGTCAGATAAACCAAATATCCAAAGCCGAGCGCTGCCCAAATCAATCCCATCGTCAGTGAACTTTTCTCAAGGTTCAGCCACAGTACTGCCACGGTGAGGGCCCCGATCATCGGCAATACCAGAAAATGGAAGCGATCTTTCCACGTTTTATTACGTCCTTCGCGAATGTAAAAATGGCTGATGACTGAAAGATTCACAAAGGTAAACGCGACCAGCGCACCAAAGTTAATCAACGCCGTGGCCGTCACCAAATCAAACGAAATGGCCGACAGAGCCACTAATCCCACCATGATCACGTTTAACGCTGGCGTACGCCACTTGGGATGTACATAGCCAAAAATCTTCTCTGGGAATACGTTATCACGCCCCATCACGTACAGCAGGCGTGAAACGCTGGCGTGCGATGCCAACCCCGAAGCCAACGTATTCACGAAGGTGGTGCACAAGAAGATTGACTGGAACAGCTTGCCACCGACGTATAACGCAATTTCCGGTAACGCCTCATCCGGCTGTTTAAAGCGCGTGATATCGGGGAAAAAGAGCTGAATAAAGAACGACACCGAGATGAAAATGATCCCGCCATACAGCGCGGTCAAGAATATCGCGCGCGGAATGGTTTTTGCCGCATCCTTGGTTTCTTCAGACAGCGTAGTTACCGCATCAAATCCGAGGAAAGAGAAGCACACGATGGTGGCACCGGTGATTATCGGCAACAGGTGGGCATTTTCACTGACAAAAGGCTGTAGGCTCCACACCTTTCCCACCCCTTCCCCTTTATGCAGCCCTTGAACCACGAGAAAGATGAAGACCAAAATAATGGCAACCTGCACCAGAACAAAAATGGTGTTGAAGTTTGCCACTAAACTCACACTTTTCAGGTTAGCCGCCGTCATTATCGCAACAAAACCAACGACCCAAATCCAAGGGGGAACTTCTGGAAACATCGCCGACAGATAGATTTTTGCCAACAGCACGTTAATCATTGGTAAAAACAGATAATCAAGCAGCGATGACCAGCCCACCAAGAAACCTACGTGCGGATTTATCGCTTTTTGCGCATAGGTATAGGCAGAACCCGCCGTCGGGAACTGACGTACCAGTTTTCCATAGCTAATTGCCGTAAATAGCACTCCGGCCAGCGCAAACAGATATGACATCGGCACATGGCCGTTGCTGATACCGGAAACAATGCCGAAGGTATCAAACACTGTCATTGGCGTCAGGTAGGCCAAGCCCATCATAACGATCTGCCAGAGCTTTAGAGATTTACGTAATTGAGGCTTGCCTGCTTCATGTGCAGTCGCCTGAGAAACAGAAGGAGTTCTAATCGCCATGACGGTTTCCCCCTTTGTCCTCTGCTGGTAACAAATTAACGTCATTCAGAGAGGCCGCGGGGAAACGTCGTATTAGGCGGCGGGATAATCGACTACAGATATAAGTTTGTTCATTTAGCAAAGCGCCAGAAAAACAGTGAGCTGGCCCGTATTCGCTGCGGCTCAGGCGTTCGCCCAAGCGCGGCGGATAAACATAAACATGCACCATCGTTATATCCTCTAGACGTATCCCGATACGTCACATTGAAACCACTACCGCCTGAACGCTCCGTGGTCCGGTAGTGGAAAACAGCCGCGAGTAATGCTTTTGCTCTGGCTATCGCGCAAATCAACCGATCGCGCTCTGTATTTGGAATCTGCCCAATCAGCTGTTCGGGCAGTTCATCGTTTGTTCACCATCGATGGGTTGTGTTACGCATCGCTTCAGTGATAAAAAAAAGATAACCGTCAGTAAACTGCCGGTTATCTTTATGTCATGCATTCTGCACTTTTTTAGCGACAACAGAAAGTGCCGTAGCCAACTTTTCCATACCTTCTTTTATAACTTCTTTTTCTGCTGTGAGCGGTGCTAAGAATCGAATGACATTACCGCGCACGCCACAGGAGAGTAAAATCAGCCCCTGCTTACCAGCCTCTTTCACCAACGCCGAAGTCAGTGCTTTATTCGGCTGAGTCGCATCACGGTTTTCAACTAATTCCATAGCCACCATCGCACCCACGGCGCGAATGTCACCAATGCAGTCAAAACGCTCAGCCAGCGCATGTAGTTCACGGGTGATCTGCTCACCGACCTGTTGTGCCTTCTGATTCAGTTGTTCATCCTTAATCAGATCCGTCACTGCCAGCGCCGCTGCAATCGCCACCGGCGAACCGGCATAGGTTCCCCCTAATCCGCCCGGCAACGCTTTTTCCATTAAACGCTTTTTGCCGACCAACGCAGACAACGGGAAACCACCAGCCAGACTTTTCGCCATAGTCACTAAATCGGGCTCTACGCCGGTATGCTCAATAGCAAAGGTCTTACCTGTACGACAGAAACCGCTCTGAATTTCGTCTGCGATCAAGACGATCCCGTGCCGATCGCAAATCTCACGCAGCGATTTGAGGAAACCCGCCGGAGCCGCATAGAAACCGCCTTCACCCTGCACCGGTTCAATGATGATAGCGGCGACTTCGGTCGGCGCAATATCGGCGGCAAAAATGGCATCTAACGCATCCAAAGCATGTTGTTCAGTAATGCCGAGGTATGGCGCAGGATACGGCGCATGATAAATGCCCGATGGGAATGGCCCATATCCCTGTTTGTACGGTGCTACTTTTCCCGTTAACGCCATTCCCATGAGGGTGCGTCCGTGAAAACCGCCGCGAAATGCAATCACACCGCCGCGCCCCGTTGCGATACGCGCAACCTTAACGGCGTTTTCAACCGCTTCGGCTCCCGTCGTCAATAACAGTGTCTGAGTCGCTTCCTTAATAGGCACCAGCGCATTCAAACGCTCAGCCAACTCAACATATTCAGGATACGGCGTCACTTGGAAGCACGGATGAGTAAATCGAGTCAGTTGCTCTTGCACCGCCGCGATCACTTTGGGATGGTTATGTCCGGTATTTAATACCGCGATCCCGGCTGCAAAATCGATATAACGATTGCCTTCGATGTCCCACAGCTCAGCGTTGCGCGCTTTTTGAATGAACGCTGGCAGTAAGGTTGAAACTCCGCCCGCCACCGCTTCCTCACGGCGCGTCTGCCACGATTGGTTGGTGCCATTACCGGACAGATTGTGATTCTCAGACATGATGTGCTCCGTAATTGAATTTGAATTTCGAATACAGACTTCCCCCCCACCGTACGCACTGCCCTCTGACAAAAGAGGAATTAAGGTGGAGTTACAACATTTTTCCGGCTACCCCCGAAAGATTTCAAAGTGAAGAAAGGCGGCATCTGAATGAATCCCCTGACGCTGACGCCAGTCAGTAACTGAGGGATTAAAGGCAGCCAACACATCTACAATTTGAAAAATAAAGGGATCAGGCGTTCTTCAGCATCCAGTCAATTTCAGTATCAGTCACCATACGCTCGAACTGAATTAGCTCATCGGTCTTACAAGCATGGTAAACATGGCTGAAACGCTCTCCGAGCAGTGAGCGCAGCGCCTGCTGTTCTTCAAATTCATACAGCGCATCGCTTTGGCGGATCGGGAAAGGTAAACCTTCCTGCTCAATACCGTTGCCGGTGATCGGCTCAGCCAGCGTGAGGTCGTTGTCTAAGCCATGCAAAATGCCAGCAAGAACCGTGGCCATCACTAGATAAGGGTTAGCATCAGCGCCCGCTACGCGATATTCAACGCGGTGGCTGTCACGATCGCCGCACGGAATGCGCAGCGCTACGGTTCGGTTGTTATGCCCCCAAGAGGCTTGAGTCGGTACGTACATTCCCGGTTGGAAACGACGGAAAGCGTTGACATTAGGTGCCAGCAGTGCCATTGAGGCAGGCATTAACGCCATCATCCCGGCAAGCGCTTTCTTCAATAGCAGAGAATCTTCGCCGTCATCATCGGCAAACACATTCTGACCTTTGTTATCCAACATGCTGATGTGGATGTGCATCCCACTGCCAGCATGTTCTTCATAAGGCTTTGCCATAAAGGTGGCATGCATATCATGGTTTTCAGCCACCATACGCACCAGTCGCTTCAGAGACAGCGCATGATCGCAAGCCTGCAAAACGTTATCGGTATGGTTAAGATTAACTTCGAACTGCCCTGGGGAGGCTTCAGCAACGGCGCCATCGGCGGGAATTTGTTGCAGTTTTGCCAGCTCATCGATATCGCTGAGGACATCAGCAAAATGATTCAGGTTATCAACGGAATAAACCTGACTCTGCGTATTTCGCTCTTGCGTCCCCGGCGCACATGGCGGTTGTAGATACCCTTCCGCATCACGTTGTCGATCGATGAGATAGAACTCCAGCTCTACCGCTACCACGGGGAATAATCCGCGCTGGCGTAGTTGCTGCCAGACATTATTCAGTACGTTACGTGGCTCAACGTCAAAGGGAGTACCATCTTCATCCAGCATGGTCAGAAGAACCTGACCGATAAACTCAGGGTCTGCCGCTGACGGCGTTAACGAACCCAATACTGGCACACAGGTGCGATCCGGTTCGCCTAGTTCTTGTCCTAAACCGGCCTCTTCAACCACGTTGCCAAGAATATCCATCGCAAACACGGAGGCGGGGAAATAACACCCTTTCTCCAGTTTTTTCAAACCTGCAACAGGAATTCTTTTTCCGCGGAAACAGCCATTAAGGTCGGTTAGGAGTACATCCACATGCTGCGTCGAGGGATAGCGTTCCAAATAATTTTTAACTTCGCGTTGAAACGCGCTACTTCGTCTCTCTTCGCTATGCTGAACAAAATTTTCAACTTCTACGATATTGGTTTGCATGATTCACCCGCCATTGATTGAAGACCGTGGATCTGACCCTTTGAGTTGCTCGATATAATGTCCACAATTGAAATGTAGATGCAAATAAAATGTTTCGCAAGTGTTGCAATTAGTTTGAATATTGGACGTACCACTGCTAGATTGAGAAAATATTGAACGGAAAAGCGCTGTATGGAAGCAATGTGTTCATAATTTAGACCAAGCGGAGAGGGTGGTATGGGCAATATATTTAACAGGCCGGTAATCGGTGTTGTCATGTGTAGGAACAGGGTGCACGGACACTTAACGCAGACCTTGCAAGAAAAGTACCTAAATGCCGTATTGAATGCCGGTGGCGTGCCAGTCGCTTTGCCCCATGCGCTAGCAGAGCCGGAATTACTGGAAACGCTTCTTCCTCATCTGGATGGCATTATGCTGCCGGGTAGCCCAAGCAATGTGCAGCCGCACCTATATGGTGAAAACGGCGATGAGCCTGACGCCGATCCTGGGCGTGATAGTTTGAGTCTGGCGCTAATTAGCATCGCACTCGAAAGGCGCATTCCCCTTTTCGCCATCTGCCGAGGGTTACAGGAAATGGTGGTGGCAACCGGTGGCACGCTCTATCGACGTCTCTATGAACAGCCTGAGCTATTGGAACACCGCGAAGATCCTGAGTTACCGCTTGAGCAACAATATGCCCCTTCTCATGAAGTGCTGGTACAAGATGGGGGTTTGCTTTCAAAATTAGTACCGGGTTGCAACAAGTTTTGGGTTAACTCATTGCATGGCCAAGGCGCAAAAACGCTGGGGCCATTGCTGCGCGTTGAAGCCAAAGCATCGGATGGATTAGTGGAAGCTGTGAGCGTTCACGATCACCCCTTTGCTCTAGGCGTGCAGTGGCATCCTGAATGGAACAGCGATGAATACGCCCTATCCCGCTTGTTGTTTGAAGGTTTTATCACCGCTTGTCAGAAAGCCAGTGCTGAAAAAAACAGCCAGCCTGACAAGAACTATCAATAAGGAAGTATGCATATGAGCGATGTCAGCTTGGCGCCAGGAAAACGCCTGTCACATATCCGTCAACAACTGGGTTTGTCACAGCGCAGGGCAGCTGAACTGTCTGGATTAACGCACAGTGCGATTAGCACCATTGAGCAAGATAAAGTCAGCCCAGCAATTAGCACCTTGCAAAAACTGCTCAAGGTCTATGGGTTGTCGCTGTCGGAGTTTTTTGCCGAACAGGAAAAACCGGATGAACCACAGGTTGTGATTAACGCCGAAGACTTAATCGAAATTGGCAGCCAAGGGGTTTCCATGAAACTGATTCATAACGGAAACCCTAACCGCACGTTGGCCATGATGATTGAGACTTACGAACCCGGAACCACAACCGGTGAACGCATAAAACATCAGGGTGAAGAAATTGGCACCCTGCTGGAAGGGGAAGTGATGCTGACAATTAATGGTCAGGTATATCACCTTGAAGCGGGACAGAGTTATGCCATTAACACTGGCATTCCCCATAGCTTCAGTAATACGTCAGCGCGTATATGCCGCATTATCAGCGCCCATACGCCGACGACTTTCTAATGCATATGTTAGTTACATAGATAAATACCCAAATACAGGCCTCACGGCTAACGCACGGAGAAGCCTGTCACTGCGGCAATTAAGGGGAATGCATGGACTTTCACAACTTGCAGTACTGGCAGCAACGGGCAAAGGCCCTAGAGATTGAGAATCGACTATTTATCAATGGCCGTTATCAGCAGGCCGCCGATGGCGCACAGTTTTCAGTGGAAGATCCTGCGGGTCAGCGTGAGCTGGTGCGCGTCGCTCAAGGAAATGAGCACGATGTGAATCAGGCTGTTAGCGCAGCGCGAGACGTTTTTGAACGCGGCGACTGGTCACGCGCTACCCCAGCTAAGCGTAAATCCATATTGATGAAGCTGGCTGATTTGATGGAACAACATCACGAGGAACTGGCGTTGCTGGAAACGCTGGATACCGGCAAGCCGATACGCCACAGCCTGCGCGATGATATCCCTGGCGCCATTCGCTCACTGCGTTGGTATGCCGAAGCAATTGACAAAGTCTATGGCGAAATTGCCCCAACCAGCCAAGATGCGCTGGCCTTGATTGAGCGTGAACCGGTTGGCGTGGTAGCTGCCATTGTACCTTGGAATTTCCCACTGCTACTTGCCTGCTGGAAACTCGGCCCCGCACTGGCGGTGGGCAACAGCGTCATACTCAAGCCTTCAGAAAAATCGCCACTCACTGCGTTGCGCATCGCGGGGTTAGCCAAAGAAGCTGGCTTACCCGACGGTGTGCTTAGCGTGATTTCAGGCTTCGGGCAGGACGCAGGACAGGCACTCTCCCGCCATCCTGACGTCGATGTGCTGACATTTACCGGCTCTACTCGTACAGCAAAACAGCTACTGAAAGACGCGGGCGACTCCAACATGAAACGCGTATGGCTGGAAGCCGGTGGCAAAAGTGCCAACATCATTTTTGCTGACTGTCCCGACTTGTCAAAAGCCGCGGCCAATGCAGCGGCTGGAATTTTCTATAACCAAGGACAGGTGTGCATTGCGGGTACGCGCTTGCTGGTAGAAGAAAGCATCAAAGAGGAATTTCTTGCCGCCTTGCGCGATCAGGCTGCGGCCTATCGGCCAGGTAACCCACTCGATCCTGAAAGCGTGATGGGTACGCTCATTGATGCTGAGCACGGCTCTAAAGTCCAAGAATATATTCAGCAAGGCATTGCCGAAGGCGCCACGCTGTATCTCGATGGGCGCGATCACGCGCAAGGCGATCACGGGAGTTATCTCGGCCCGACCATATTCACCGATGTCAGCAATCACATGCGCATTGCGCGCGAAGAAATCTTTGGACCTGTGCTTGCCGTTTCAACGTTTACCACTGAACAGCAGGCTTTAGAACTCGCCAACGACAGCGATTATGGCTTAGGTGCGGCGATCTGGACGCGCGATCTGTCTAAAGCTCACCGCATGTCTCGCCGCCTCAAAGCGGGTTCGGTATTTGTGAACAACTACAATGATGGCGACATGACCGTACCGTTCGGCGGCTATAAACAAAGCGGTAACGGACGCGATAAGTCTCTGCATGCCCTAGAAAAATTTACCGAATTAAAAACCATCTGGATTTCGCTGGAGTAAATATCATGACAGAACATGTAAATAGCTATTATGCCGCCAGCGCGAATTCACACGCGCCCTATCCGCAGTTAACCGAATCCGTCCAGTGCGATGTGTGCATTATCGGCGGCGGCTACACGGGATTATCCTCCGCTCTGCATCTGGTTGAAGCTGGCTACGACGTCGTGCTATTAGAATCTGCGCGTATCGGTTTTGGTGCTAGCGGCCGCAACGGCGGTCAACTGGTGAACTCATATAGTCGCGATATTGACGTTATCGAGCAACGCTATGGCATGGATACGGCCAGAATGCTCGGCAGCATGATGTTTGAAGGTGCTGAAATTATTCGCCAACGTATCAAGCGCTACGCGATCGACTGCGATTACCAACCGGGCGGTATTTTTGTTGCGCTGAATAACAAGCAATATCACACCTTGATCGAGCAGAAAGCCCATTGGGAGCGCTACGGCAATACTCAACTCGAATTGTTGGATTCAGACCGAGTGCGTGAAGAAATAGCGTCCGACCGCTATGTCGGTGGTTTATTGGATCACAGCGGTGGTCATATTCACGCTTTAAATCTGGCGCTAGGTGAAGCAGAAGCTATTCGCTTACAGGGCGGTCGTATCTTTGAACAGTCTGCGGTAGTAAAGATCAACCACGGCACGCCTGCAACCGTTATCACCGAAAAAGGTCAGGTACAGGCAAAATACGTCATCGTCGCAGGTAATGCCTATTTAGGTAACAAAGTAGAACCTGAATTAGCGCGTCGCAGCATGCCATGCGGAACGCAGATTGTTACCACCGAGCCGTTACAACCAGAGGTTGCTGCGTCATTACTGCCTAAGAACTATTGCGTAGAAGACTGTAACTATCTGCTCGATTATTACCGTCTGACGGGGGATAACCGTCTGCTATACGGTGGCGGTGTGGTCTATGGTGCACGCGATCCTGATGATATCGACAATCTGATCGTGCCAAAACTGTTGAAAACATTCCCGCAGCTAAAAGGGGTAAAAATCGACTATCGCTGGACAGGGAATTTCCTGCTCACCCTATCACGCATGCCGCAATTTGGCCGACTTGAGAACAATATTTACTACATGCAAGGCTATAGTGGACACGGCGTCACCTGTACACATTTGGCTGGGAAACTGATTTCAGAAGTCCTGCGTGGCGATGCTGAACGTTTCGATGCCTTCGCTAAGCTGCCACACCTTCCGTTCTTTGGGGGAAGAAATCTACAGATTCCATTCACCGCTATTGGTGCAGCGTATTATACAATCCGCGATCGGTTGGGCGTTTAATTCTTTCTTATCTCGTCAAATACAAGAGCCGTATAGGCTCTTGTATTTTTTAGTTAAAAGCAATATAGCCTTTAAATAACCCCACATGAGATGAGTGATTATTTTTATCACTATCCGCCATCCATTTCGTCTCTTATTGGCCAGTTTATATTAGGAAATTACAATCTGTAATTATTAAACATTAAAATAGCGCTGGCATTACTCTCATTTTAAAAACAAAATATCACGTTGGCATTTTTTGTTTTACTCAAATTATTGATGAGAGGATATTATGCAGTTAATTTATAATTACAATGAATATTACGAATGGATTTCCAAGGCTTTTTATTATGAGTCAAGATATGACCCCACACCGCTTATTGATGAAAGTGAAATGCTGGATTTCTGCAATAAATCTCAACCAGAATCATACCCCTGCCTCGTGTACCTCACTGTTAGCACCGCTTTAGCGCCCTTTCCTACAATAAAATTCATCTATAAAAACCAAGTTAATGAGTGGTCACAGCAGTTCCTTGTCGCATCTAAGTAACTTACACTAGTATCGAAAACCAATGGTAATGGATTGCCATTGAAACCTTTTACACCATCACTTTTTGAAGCAGTATTTTCTTTATGCTTTCTGGTTTTTGACAGTTATTGATCATCAAATAAGCCACAAATTATAAATAACTTACTGAATTTATTGTTTACCCTAGCTGATTAGAATTTTTCTAATACACTCCATAATTATAGCGCTCGTCACCGGCTTCATCATTCGTAAAACCACACATAATAAGAAATCAATACATGAGACTGAAAGGATTTCCGCCATTAATTACCCTGCTACTAATATCATCACTGGTATTAACTATTGGTCGTGCTATCACCCTACCTTTTATCACTATCTATATGACCGAGCATTTTCATTTAAAACCTGAAAGCGTTGGATTAATTTTAGGGTTCAGTCTCGCCATAGGCATTGTGAGCAGCTTCTATGGTGGATACTTAGTCGATAAATTTAACAAACACCATCTGATGATCCTTAGCATTGCTCTATTCGCCATGACATTCTGCATAATGCCTTGGCTGGGTAACGTGTGGTGGATGGTCCCCGTACTTACCTTGCTGCACGCCGCCTATTCTGTTTTTAGCATTGCCATCAAAGCCTGCTTCGCGGAATGGCTTCCGGTAAGCGAACGCATCCGCGGTTTTTCAATGAACTACACGCTGGTCAATGTTGGCTGGGCGGTAGGCCCTGCGCTCGGCGTATTTGCCGCCTCTTATTACCCCATGCTGCCTTTTTTCCTTTCTGGCATGCTGGCTTTTTTCGTGGGTCTTACCCTGTGGCTGCGTCTTGATGGCTATGGCTTGCCGCCCAATAACGGCGATACCGTTTTTACCGAACAACGCTTAAACTTTAGCGCCACATTTAAGATCCTGAGCCACGATCGCCGTTTAATCTTTTTCACCCTCGGTAGCACAATGGGAGCCGTGGTCGCAGGTCAATTCACCGGCTATCTTTCTCAGTATCTGATTACCGTCAGCAACGCACAGTTTGCCTATCAGGTGATCGGCTCCGTCATGACGGTGAATGCCAGCGTAGTGATTTGTCTTCAGTATCTGCTCAGTCGAAATATGAATAATAAAAACCTGCTTCGCTGGCTAACCGCAGGCACACTATTTTTCTGTTTTGGCTTAGTGGGTTTCGCACTGGCCGATCGCTCCATTCCTATGTGGATGGTTGCAATGGCAATTTTCACGCTCGGAGAAGTGATCGTTATCCCCGTCGAATATCTGTTTATCGACTTTATTGCCCCTCCGCATTTAAAAGGGAGCTACTACGGAGTACAAAATCTGGGGAATTTGGGTGGCGCCGTGAACCCAATCCTGTGCGGATTTTTGTTATCTTTCGCCCCACCTACTACGCTTTTCTATGTGCTAGTGGCAGTTTCGCTACTGGGATTAGGCTTCTTCTGGTACGGCTACCGACTTTCCGGTGCCTCTGTCCAACACATTGAAGGTTGATCCCAGTGCTACGTCTTCGATAGATAAACCTTCATAAATGGCATGATTACGATAACTTGTTTTCATGATGTGATCGGTAGCACATTTCTGAATTTAATTGTATGATGAATGCGTTTTCTTTCTTAGGTATTCACAGATGTCAAAAGCAATTTCAGTTTGCTGGCAGTATTTGAGAGCGTTCATATTAATTTACCTGTGTTTATTCGCCGGTAATGCGATCTCGACGCTGCTGCCAATCACCATCCCCGGCAGCATTATTGGCATGCTGATTTTATTCGCCCTCCTAGCCTCGCAGATTATGCCGGCAAAATGGGTTAAGCCCGGTTGTAACATTTTAATCCGCTACATGGCGCTGCTGTTCGTGCCCATCGGCGTCGGTGTGATGCAGTATTATGACGTAGTCGTCAAGCAGTTCGGTCCTATCGTCGTGTCATGTCTTATCAGCACGTTGGTTATTATGGTTGTCGTCGCCTATAGCTCTCATATGGTCCATCGTGAACGTATCATTGGTGAGACAACAGACGGCTGCGAGGAGGAAAAGTAATGGCTTATATTTGGTGGTCATTGCCGCTAACGCTGTTGGTTTTTTTCGGTGCCCGTCGCATCGCGCAAAAGCTCAACATGCCGTTATTAAATCCTTTGCTAGTTTCAATGGTGATTATTATTCCATTGCTATTAGCATTGAATATTCCCTATGAGCATTACTTTGCGGGGAGCTCTACGCTTAATAGCCTGTTGCAACCTGCCGTAGTGGCTTTAGCATTCCCGCTTTATGAACAGATTCACCAGATTCGCGCGCGTTGGAAATCCATTATCACTATCTGTTTTATTGGGAGTGTTACTGCGATGGTTTCCGGCACCGTCATTGCGCTATGGATGGGGGCAACACCACAAATTGCCGCCTCGATATTGCCTAAATCAGTCACTACACCGATTGCGATGGCTGTCGCCCAATCAATTGGTGGCATTCCAGCCATCAGCGCCGTTTGCGTTATTTTCGTTGGTATTGTGGGCGCCGTGTTTGGTCATATGCTATTAAACCTGATGAGAATCAGCACCAAGGCGTCACGTGGGTTAGCCATGGGGACGGCCTCACACGCATTGGGAACCGCACGCTGTGCTGAGATGGATTTTCAGGAAGGCGCATTCAGCTCATTAGCTCTGGTTATCTGCGGGATAATCACTTCGCTGTTAGCCCCCTTTTTATTCCCCATCCTGATTCATCTCTTTAGCTAAAATACAGTTTTCCGCTCTCTCATCGTTTCACATTGCGGTGAGAGTGTGGAAAAAGAAGCAAAAGTCACAAAAACCCTGCGATACATCTCTCATTTTTTATAATCATTACATCCGTTACATCAAAATAGTGATAAAAATCACATAAACAAGCCAATCGCTTGCCTAGAATACTCTCCCGTAACTAACTAAGAGGCTCCCCCATGCACGCACGTTATGACGCGGCATTCAGCCAACTGCCAGCCGCTTTGCAGGCGGCGCTCTCACCCATTCTTAATCACGCCGATTTTCATGCTGTCATTACGGCTTCTCAGGTTGAAACCCTGAAACAAGCGACCGGCATGAACGACAGCGAACTCGCTTTTGCCCTGCTACCTTTAGCCGCGGCCTGCTCATTAGCGCCAATATCTAAATTCTACGTTGGTGCAGTTGCCCGCGGCGTTAGCGGCAACCTGTATTTCGGTGCCAATATGGAGTTTTTGGGCGCCCCTATGCAGCAGACTATTCATGCTGAACAATGCGCAGTCACCCACGCATGGTTACGCGGCGAAAAAGCCTTGGCGTCCATTACCGTCAACTACACGCCTTGCGGCCACTGCCGTCAGTTTATGAACGAGCTAAATACCGGCACTCAGCTAGCGATTCATTTACCGGGTCGCCAGCCAGCGACGCTAGGGCATTACCTGCCAGATGCCTTTGGGCCACGCGATCTGGATATCAAAACGCTGTTGATGGATGAAGAAGATCACAATCTGTCACTGGCCAGCGATAATGTACTGGCCCAAGCTGCGCTGGATGCGGCAAACCGCAGCCATGCGCCATACAGCCAAGCCTATAGCGGCGTGGCGCTGGAAGCAGCAGATGGCAACGTTTACTGCGGTCGCTATGCTGAAAATGCCGCGTTCAACCCAAGCTTGCCTCCGCTTCAGGCGGCACTGATCTTGATGAACGTGTCCGGCAAAGATGTGTTGCAGATCCGTCGTGCTGTATTGGTTGAAACTAAAAGCACGATGTTCTCACAGTGGGATGCCACCCAAGCGACGCTAAACGCGTTAGGTTGTACTCAGGTCGAACACACCCAAATTTAAAGCACGTGCTCGCAGGGCCATTCGGCCCTGCTTCTTTATTTCCCGCCAAATCCTGTAAAAAAGTGTTACTTAGTTCTCACTTCTCCAGCTTTATGTCATCTTTCCATAACAACCATTGAACAACTTTATAGTATCTCTTAGGATCGACAGCATGACGTATTATTCTCTCAGATAAATATACCGCCCGACCAATAGACATATAAGAGTGCTACTCATGGAATTGGAATACGAAAGTAAACGCCCGTTATACATCCCCTACGCTGGCCCTATCCTGCTAGAGTTTCCCTTGCTGAACAAAGGCAGTGCGTTTAGTGAAGAAGAACGGAGTAACTTCAACCTGCACGGCCTGTTACCTGAAGCTGTAGAAACTATCGAAGAACAAACCGAACGCGCCTACCGTCAGTATCTCGATTTTAAAACCGATAACGATAAGCACATCTACCTGCGCAATATCCAAGATACCAACGAAACCCTGTTTTATCGCATGCTTGACGCGCATCTAAGTGAAATGATGCCGATCATCTACACCCCAACGGTGGGCGAAGCCTGTGAGCATTTCTCTGACATCTACCGCCGTGCGCGCGGCCTGTTCATCTCTTATCCAAATCGCGATCGCATTGATGACATGCTGCAAAACGCCACTAAGCAGAACGTTAAAGTGATCGTTGTGACTGACGGCGAGCGTATTCTCGGCTTGGGTGACCAAGGCATCGGCGGCATGGGGATTCCTATCGGTAAGCTGTCTCTTTATACCGCCTGCGGCGGGATTAGCCCTGCCTACACGCTGCCTGTCGTGCTAGATGTCGGAACTAACAATCCACAGCGTCTAAATGACCCCCTGTATATGGGATGGCGTCACCCGCGTATTTCAGGTGATGAGTATTACGCTTTCGTCGATGAGTTCATTCAGGCCGTGAAGCGTCGTTGGCCAAACGTGTTGTTGCAGTTTGAAGATTTCGCTCAGAAAAACGCTACGCCGTTGCTGAATCGCTATCGCGATGAACTATGCTGTTTTAATGATGATATCCAAGGCACTGCCGCCGTAACGCTAGGGAGCTTAATTGCCGCTAGCCGCGCTGCCGGTAGCCAGCTGCGCGATCAAACCATCACCTTCCTCGGAGCAGGCTCCGCAGGCTGTGGGATCGCAGAGCAAATCATCGCTCAGATGAAATCTGAAGGACTTAGCGATGATGAAGCACGTTCACGCGTATTCATGGTAGATCGTTTTGGCCTGTTGACAGATAAACTGCCAAACCTGCTGGAATTCCAAAGCAAGCTCGTGCAAAAAAGCGCCTCACTGGCTGGGTGGAATGTTGAAAGCGACGCGATATCACTGCTGGAAGTCGTGCGCAACGCGAAACCAACGGTTTTGATTGGCGTATCAGGTCAGCCAGGTCTTTTCACCGAAGAGATTATCCGTGAAATGCACAGCCACTGCGCACGCCCAATTGTGATGCCGCTGTCGAACCCAACTTCACGCGTAGAAGCGCGCCCAGAAGATATTATCAACTGGACCGACGGTGCTGCACTGGTTGCGACCGGCAGCCCATTTGGCCCTGTGAGCTATAAAGAGCAACTATTCCCTATTGCTCAGTGCAATAACTCTTATATCTTCCCAGGTATAGGTCTAGGTGTTCTTGCCTCGGGAGCAAAACGTGTCACCGATGGCATGTTGATGGCAGCAAGCCGAGCCTTGGCTGATTGCTCTCCTCTAGCTCTGGAAGGCAAAGGCGCACTGCTGCCGGATGTCAAAGATATCCAGCAAGTTTCCCGCTCCATTGCTTTCCAAGTCGCTAAAGAAGCACAGCTCCAAGGCGTTGCGGTTCTGACATCAGATGAAGCCTTGCTGCAAGCCATTGAAAGCAATTTCTGGCAGCCGCAATACCGCATCTATAAACGCACATCGTTCTAACCTTTCGCGTAAAAGATCGCCAACGAAGTGGGTACAAGCGCAGCATAATTGCTGCGTTTGTACCATTCCGTTCAAAAAATCATCAAGATAGGAAAATCCTCTTCAGATTGCTTGCGTCGTCTTGGCGGGTAAAGTAGCCTCGTATTTAACAACGACAACGGACGCAGCAGGCATCATCATGTGGAGACGACTGATATACGGTATTTTAACCGTCGCGATACTATTGGCGGTGACTGCTATTGGTCTGGATCGTTGGATTAGTTGGAAAACTGCACCCTATATTTATGAAGAAGTTCAAGATTTACCGCATCGTCAAGTGGGTGTGGTCTTGGGTACTGCAAAGTATGTCAGTACCGGCACTATCAACCAGTACTATCGCTACCGCATTCAAGGGGCGCTAAACGCCTACAACAGTAATAAAGTGAACTACTTATTGCTGAGCGGCGATAACGCGCTGGAAAGCTACAACGAACCCGTTACCATGCGCCGTGACCTGATCACAGCTGGCGTTCCCAGCGGGGATATCGTGTTAGATTATGCCGGATTCAGAACGCTGGACTCGATTGTCCGCACGCGAAAAGTTTTCGATACCAACGATTTCACCATTATTACCCAGCGCTTCCACTGCGAACGCGCCCTGTTTATCGCGCTTCATATGGGCATTCAAGCACAGTGTCTGGCCGTCCCCTCGCCCAAAAACATGATGATGATAAGAATCAGGGAAATTGGCGCCAGACTTGGTGCCTTAACCGATTTGTACATTCTGAAACGTGAACCACGCTTTCTTGGCCCCATGATCCCAATCCCTGCGGTGCATAAAGTTCCGGCCGACGCCCAAAGCTATCCGGCGGTATCGCCAGAACAGCTACAGGAGCTTGAACAGGTGCTGCAAAAAGAAAAAAACGCCGATAAACCGGCGGAGTAAGTTTTGAGAGAAAAGTGACAAAGATTAACTGCCCTTCACTTGGCTACGAGACTGAAACTCACTGCCGAACGTTGATCGTAATAAGAGATGCACGAGGCTAGCACACCGCGGGGCGGTTATAGAACACATCCATGTGTTCCACCCTAAGGGGCAACGCTAAAGCGTTGTTCAACTTTGCTCCCGGCAAAGTTGTCGGCAGCTAAAGCTGCTACGACCCCATCGGTGTACTTCCCCTAAAATCACGCTTAAGTGACCGGCATTAAGCTCTGCCGTGCTTTTTCTTAGGGCGCAACCAGCGAGATAATTAGACAGGGCTTACACGAAATGTAGGCCCTGTCTTAAATCACCTACAGCATCCCCAGCAACTTCAAAATAAAATACCCGATCACCGCAACGATAATTGGCAAAATGTACAGAGGGAAAAACTGGAGGAAAATCGTATGGCGCGGCAGTACGATTCGTTTCTCTAGCGCCTCGCGGCTGTGTCCCTCTGCCCCTTTCATCTGTTCGAGGATCAGTTGGTCTTCGATACCTTCGCGAATATGACGAACCTGTCGCGACATGCGTGCGCCAGAGGCCTGTAATGCCACACCGACAAATATCAGCCAGTAGATAACCCAGAACATAATGTTGGCACCGGTAAAACCTTGTCCGAGCGCTGGCTCAGGAGAGTTGAACCAGAATACATCCAGAAAGTGCGTGTTGAATTTGACCATATCAATCATGACATGCACAAAATCCAGCATAACGGCGTTCAAACCTTCTTGCTTCTGACTATGCTGATACAGAAAGTTGAGCACCGACACGATGGTCGAAAGCAGCGCTGGAATAAACACCACCCAGCCTAAAATCCGTTTTATCACTGCAACCCAACCGGCTTGTTGGTAGGTCATACCATCCCCTTACTAATTCGCGTTGTTATCGCCTTGAATAACGGCAGTCTACGTGGCTGTTTATCTTCCCGCAATCTCAACTTGTTGAATTGATTGGTCGGGTTCGGATTAACTTTAAGCTTGTTGAGTATAACTGTCTTAACCAAAACCATCGCGAATGTTAGAGTAAATAAAGTGAATGCCTGCAAGCGCCAGCTTGGGGCCGTTAATCTCAATAGATGAGGAAATGCCAGTGAGTCGCATTGAAGCCGTAATTTTCGATATGGATGGGTTACTGATAGATTCTGAGCCGCTGTGGACTCAAGGAGAGCACGATGTCTTTTCCTCATTAGGTATCGACGTGAATGCAGCAGACATTCCAGAAACCCTGGGTCTACGCATCGATCTGGTGGTTAAGCTTTGGTATCAACGCACACCGTGGCAAGGCGCGAGTCAGGAAGAAGTGACCGAGCGAATCATTCGCCGTGTGATTGAACTGGTTCGTGACACCAAACCACTGCTGCCTGGCGTTGAGCACGCGCTCAAGTTATGTCGCCAACAAGGAATGAAAACCGGTTTGGCCTCTGCGTCTCCTCTTTACATGCTTAACGATGTGTTGGAAATGTTTAACATCAGCCAGTACTTTGACGCGGTGGTGTCGGCCGAAGCCTTGTCTTATAGTAAACCCCATCCAGAAGTCTACCTCAATGCAGCCCACGCGCTGGGCGTCGATCCGCTAAACTGCGTCACGCTGGAGGACTCTTTCAACGGTATGATTGCAACCAAAGCAGCCCGCATGCGTTCCATCGTGGTACCTGCACCTGAGAATATTAACGACCCACGCTGGGCACTCGCTGACGTAAAACTTAACAACCTCAACGAGCTTAGCGCGTCAGATATTCAGCCATAATCTTGCTGCAAGATAGACGGAGTCTAGCCTAGGCTCCGTTTTATGTATATTTATACAGCAAACAGCCATCTGTTACGCTGTCACCTCTTGATTCCTGCGAAAACTCCGATATGCTGGATAAATTACCAGTAGCATCGGCGAGTTTTATCATGACGGCGGAAGGCCATCTCATTTTTTCTGTCGCATGTGCCATTTTCGCTAAAAAAGCGGAACTGACGCCTGCGCTCGCCCATGGTGACTGGTGGCACATCATTCCCGGCGCACTGCTCACCTGCTTATGGCCCGATATTGATCATCCCAAATCGGTGCTGGGACAGCGCCTCAAATGGCTATCATCCCCGATTGCCCGCATGTTTGGCCATCGGGGATTTACTCATAGTCTGTTAGCCGTTATCGGCGGAATATTTCTCCTGCATTGTGAAATGCCTAGCTATATGGGTATCCCCGTAGACGCCATGCACGCGATGGTTATTGGCTATCTCAGCCATCTGCTAGCCGATATGCTCACACCGGCTGGTGTTCCCCTATTGTGGCCTATCCGTTGGCGTTTTCGTTTGCCCATTCTCAATTCTCAGAAAGGGAATCAGTTGGAACGTATTCTGTGCATGTCGCTAGTGGGATATGCCGTCTATTGGGGGGGGGATCTCGTGCCGTTTTACGATTTACTCAGATATGTGAGCCAAAAATTATGACCCACATCACATCCCATCGCTCATAAACTCCGCGTTTTGCGGGCTTAACATACAAACTCGATGCAAAAATTATAATAAATTCATTTTGGATATAAGCGCGAGGTCAATGGTGCTGTTAGCATATATACATTAAACGTTTCAGCGTAGGTCAGTGTTAAGTCCAAAGAGACTTGATCGTCCTATAGGGCCGCAGGAAACGTATAAAAACAGTCATAATATAAAAACATTGGATGGAGAATGGGGATGAACCTACCGCTCGTGATTAACGTGTTGGTGTTTGTAGCACTATTGCTGCTACTGGCACAGACGCGTCGTACTAAATGGAGCTTGGCTAAAAAAGTACTCGTCGGCTTAGTGATGGGGGTTCTGTTCGGCTTAGGCCTACAGCTGGTTTACGGTTCAGATAACCCGCTGCTGAAAGATTCCATTAGCTGGTTCAATATCGTGGGTAACGGCTATGTGCAACTGTTACAGATGATTGTGATGCCGCTGGTGTTCGTCTCTATTCTGAGCGCCGTAGCAAAGCTGCACAACGCGTCTTCGCTGGGTAAGATCAGTTTTCTTTCTATTGGCACCCTGTTATTCACCACCATGATTGCCGCGCTGGTTGGGGTGCTGGTCACCAATCTATTTGGCCTGACCGCTGAAGGTCTCGTACAGGGCACGCAGGAAACGGCTCGATTAGCCGCGATTAACACGAACTATGCGAGCAAGGTTTCTGATCTGAGCGTTCCGCAGTTGGTGCTCTCATTCATTCCTAAGAATCCCTTTGCCGATCTCACGGGTGCAAGCCCGACCTCTATCATCAGCGTGGTTATTTTCGCGGCAATTTTAGGGACTGCAGCGCTTCAACTGTTGAAAGATGATGAGGTCAAAGGTAAGCGCGTTCTTACTGCTATCGATACCCTGCAGTCGCTGGTCATGAAACTCGTCCGTCAGATCATGAAACTGACACCTTACGGCGTACTGGCGTTGATGACCAAAGTCGTTGCAGGTTCTAATATGCACGACATTATCAAGCTGGGTAGTTTCGTCGTTGCATCCTATTTGGGACTGGCAATTATGTTTGTGGTTCATGGCCTGCTGCTCTCTTTCACCGGTATTAACCCGCTAAAATTCTTCCGCAAAGTATGGCCGGTTCTGACATTTGCTTTTACCAGCCGTTCTAGCGCAGCAAGCATACCGCTAAACGTTGAAGCACAGACTCGCCGTATCGGCGTGCCTGAATCCATCGCCAGCTTCTCTGCTTCATTTGGTGCGACAATTGGTCAGAACGGCTGTGCAGGTTTATATCCAGCGATGCTTGCGGTGATGGTTGCACCAACCGTGGGAATTAACCCGCTGGATCCTCTGTGGATTGCTACACTGGTCGGTATAGTAACCGTAAGCTCCGCCGGCGTCGCGGGTGTTGGCGGCGGCGCAACGTTTGCCGCGCTGATCGTATTGCCAGCCATGGGGCTGCCGGTCACGTTAGTTGCCCTGCTGATTTCCGTTGAACCGCTAATTGATATGGGGCGTACCGCGTTGAACGTCAATGGTTCAATGACGGCAGGTACTATTACCAGTCAAATTCTGCGTCAGACCGACAAAAATGTTTTTGACTCTGAAAAAGAGACTGAGCTAGCCCACCAATGATGACCCGCCTTTGCCATGAGGCAAAAGCGAAACCATAGATTTTATTTAGCACAACGCCCGATGATATTCATCGGGCGTTGTTATTTGAAAGACCTGACGGAAGTAACTCCCGCCTACTGTTTTTCTGACATCTGTCCCATCGCCGTTTTATCTTCCAGCGCGAGTATTCTCTTTTCACCGGCGGGGGAAGGTTCGCAGTTAACACATTCACTACTCTGAATGAGCTTAAGCGCCAGATAGAGATCCGAGACAAACAGCAGCCCTTTCTCTTCCCCTTTCGCTCGGTTAGCACTAAACCAGCGTTTAAGGTCGGTTCTACGCCCCGCCAGCACCAACTTAACGTTGCGTTGTTTAAGATCGCGTTTTAACTCATCCACGGTAGAAATCACGCTGATATCGGGATAGGTAAAGCTAGCAACCGCATCAATAACCACCCAGCGTGGCTGGAATGGCATACCATCAACCAAATTCAATACACGGCGCTTAAAATAGCTGACGTTGAAATAGGTCAGCGGCGAGTTGAATCGGTACATCAATACCCCATCTACGGCTTTCACCTGCGCCCCATTCCCCAGCGAATGGATCATCCCTTCTTCGTTTACCCCTAGCAACTGCTCGGTTGGCCGAAAAACGGTGCGCAAAAACTGCAACAGCCCAAGCAAAACAGCCAGCCCAATGCCTGGCATGACCCCCACCAGCATCACACTGGCGAAAGTAAATAGCGCAAGGCGAAATGCCGCGGGGTTACGACGACGCAATTGAACAATAGTACGGAAATCCAACAACGACCACGAAGCATAAACCAGCACGACACCGAGCGCAGAAACCGGAATGTATTTCAGCGGAGACGTGAAAAACAACACCACGACGCCAATCACCACGGCAGCCACAATAGACACTAACTGGCTCTTACCGCCGTTAGCGTCGTTCACCGCCGTGCGAGAACTGGTACCGCTGATCGCAAATCCTTGTGACAGACCTGAAACGATATTCGCGATACCTAACGCGCGAAACTCCGCATCTGCGTTAACTTCATAACCATTTTTAGCGGCGAAACTACGCGCAGTTAGCATCAGGCTGACAAAGCTTATCAATGCTAGGTTCAATGCAGGGATCACCAAGTCGCGCAGCAATCCCGGCTGGAAACTCGGCCACTGCACAATCGGTAAACCATCGCTGAACCCACCTATCGTTCTGATGCCGTACAATGGCAGGTCAAATAACCAGACTAAAAGCATCGCGAGGCACATCGCAATCAGCGGTGCAGGCCACTTTGGCCGCAGTCGTTTCACGCCGATAAGCACCAGCAGCGTGAGTAAAGACAGCAACATGGTTGGCCAATGGCTTGAAAGTAAATCATGAGGGAGCGAGATAAGACGCTCAATCAACTCACGCGCTTTGGTTTGAAAACCAAATATTTTGCCCAACTGATCGACAATAATGGTGATCGTTAAGCCATTTAATAGGCCGGTAAGAATCGGTCGCGATAGCAGATCGGCTAATGCACCTAAGCGGAAACGGCTAGCGATCAGGCACCAGCCACCGGTCATTAGCGTCATCATGATACAGAGTTGCCACTGCAGTTCGGCATTACCTGCAGCCAACGGCGTAACCACCGCAGCGATAACCGCACAGGTTGCGGTATCTGGGCCTACGATAACCTGACGAGATGATCCAAAGAGTGCATAGGCAATCATAGGAAATACACAGGAATATAGCCCGACGATCGCGCCAACGCCGGCAAGATCGGCATATGCAATCGCCACGGGTAACGCCACCGCGGCTACCGAGAGTCCTGCTCGAATATCACTTGTCAGCCACTCCCGCTGATACCCCATCAAGAGGGCTAAACCCGGCATCCAGCCGTTAATAAATTTCCATTTCATGTCGCTTACCTTCTTTACACTCTTGCTACATCATGCGTGTAAGTCACCAACTTATCAAGGTGATAGCAAGCGTTATGCCATCTTGTAAGTATTTGCAAAAATAGGCCGTGTTCATCCCACTCAGCCGCATTATGCGCGATAATGAGAACAGGTACGCGTTAGGGTTTTAATGCCTCGCCGCACTGAATCGGGTATAGTCGCTCGGTTAACTGATTTATGGACAGGTATATGAAGCAGCTTTTAGATTTTCTGCCACTGGTAGTATTTTTTGTCTGTTACAAACTTTATGACATTTACGTTGCCTCAGGCGCATTGATTGCCGCTACGGCTGTCGCATTAATTGTGACATGGCTTAAATATCGTAAAGTCGAAAAAATGACGCTCATCACCTTCGTGATGGTGGCTATTTTCGGCACACTGACGTTAGTCTTCCATAACGATCTGTTTATCAAATGGAAAGTCACCGTCATTTATGCGCTGTTCTCTATTGCGCTGCTGGTTAGCCAAATTGTTCTGAAGAAGCCATTGATCCAACGCATGTTGGGTAAAGAGATTTCTCTGCCCGACGTTGTATGGTCGCGCTTGAATACGGCTTGGGCTCTGTTCTTTATGGCCTGCGGTCTTGCCAATATCTACGTTGCGTTCTGGATGCCGCAAAGCGTCTGGGTTGATTTCAAAGTGTTTGGTTTAACGGCACTGACGTTAGTCTTCACGTTATTAAGCGGTGTGTATATCTACCGTCATATGGCTGAAGAACAAAAAACGAGCAAATAAGGTTTTCCCGAAGACTGATACACGGGAAGTGATATGCCCTAGATTGATTCAGTTGCGGCAATTTGCTGACAGCTTGAGATATCATGGGTGTAATTGAAAAGAATTAAGACTGACATTTATGAGCGAAAAACATCGTTTCCCTGAGGGAGAGCTTGTCCTTCGTACTTTGGCAATGCCAGCCGACACTAACGCCAATGGTGATATTTTTGGTGGCTGGATCATGTCGCAGATGGACATTGGTGGCGCAATTCTGGCAAAAGAAGTTGCAGAAGGCCGAGTGGTTACCGTTGCCGTTAACGGCATCACGTTTCTAAAACCCGTCGCCGTTGGCGACGTCGTATGCTGCTATGCTCGCTGCATTCGAACTGGCCGTAGTTCCATTACGGTAAATATCGAAGTGTGGGTAAAAAAGGTCTCCTCAGACCCTATTGGTCAACGCTATTGCGTCACCGAAGCCGTATTTACCTATGTTGCCGTTGATGATGACAACAAGTCACGCACGCTGCCAGCAGGAAAAGAAAACTTTCGCGTTGGCTTTGAAGACTAACGCTTAAGCACCGAAATCCAATAACAAAAAAGCCAGTCCGCAATGTGACTGGCTTTTTCTTACCGAACAGAAACAAGACGCTATCGAATTTCAGTATCACCGCTAAGGCGGAAAATAATGGTTTTGGTTAACCCCTTACCTTCTCGACCCGGTACAAAGCGCCATTTCTTCATCGCCAGCTTAACATCACGTTCAAATAGACTACGAGGCTCAGCCGAAAGGATCTCGATATTCGTCACTCGTCCATCACTATCAACGTCATAGCGCACAACCACCTTACCCTCTTGCTTCAGTGCGAAAGCGCGCGCTGGATATCCCGGTTTCACAATACTTACAGCCTGTGGCCCTGTCGGTGCTGCAGCAACCGCCGGAGCATTTGTCGTATTGTTACTCGACTTCGTGGTAGAGGTGCTCGCATGCGTCGACGTGCTGGATGACGATGTCTCCGGTGACGTTACCGTCGATCTTGGTATTTCTTCACGCGGCTTTTCTTCAACAACTTTCTTAGGCTGTGGTTTAACCACTTCTTTTTTCACCGGCTTAGGCTTGGATTTAGGCACCGGTTTCGGCTCTGGTTTTGGTTCAGGCTTGGGCTCCGGCTTGCTCTCTTCTTTTGGCGGTGGAGGGGGTGCAGCTTCAGGTTTTGCATCAGGCTGTGGCGTTGCAACAGGCGCAGGAGCCGCAAACATGGCAGGATTAATCATCACCACGTTAATCGGTTCTGGCTCTTCGGCAGGCATATGCAACACCTCTTGAGCAGAGGCGTACAGTAAGCCTGCGATTAACGTTGTATGTAAGCAGACAGACAACGTCGTAGGCCATGAAAGACGGCGCGTCAGAAAAAACTTCTTCAGTGGTGATGTTTTCAGCGACAAAGTGTTAGCAACCTGATTTGACGGATTGATTTAACCCAAATGTTCTTCGTTTAACGAGGGTTCAAGTTTAAATGCAAATAGCAATCATGTGCAATGAACAAAGGCGTTCAGAACAAAAGAAAACGCTCAACTGACGGATAAAACACCACCTTCTTCAACTCCTTAACAGCAAGGTAACAGGCTTATTGCACGCCGAGTACAGATGCCGTAACGTGGTGTTGTCTCCATCACATTAACTTATTCCACCAATCAGGGTTAGCACCATGTTATATCTTATTTTCTCTCAGGATGTTCCCGACGCACTGGATAAACGAATGACCGCTCGACCTGACCATTTAGCTCGGCTACAGGTGTTGCGCGATGAAGGCCGTTTGCTGACGGCAGGCCCTCTTCCGGCGATTGATTCCAATGACCCCGGCGCAGCGGGCTTTTTAGGCTCAGCCATCATTGCCGAATTTGAGTCTCTGGAGCAGGCGAAAGCGTGGGCGGACGCCGATCCGTATGTTGCTGCTGGCGTCTATCAGGCCGTTACGGTTGTCCCGTACAAAAAAGTGTTCTAATAGACTGAGCTAACACCAAATTTCAGATATAAAAAAGGCCTGCATAAGCAGGCCTTTTCTAATTCAGAGAAGCGCATTTAGCGGGGCTACATGGAGATATCATTGATAATGCTAAACGCGCTTTTCTGTCACCATTCAGTGATGCTGCGCAGTCTACCCTTAAACCTCAAGACCCGCAACATCCTGATAATTAGTACTTATGGGTTATCTATATAGACATCTTGAAAACGATGATTAAACCAGCAAAACACCGTCGTTTCGTTGAAAAAAACAGCACTAATAGTTAGGTTCAGGCTTTTTTTTGCAGCTTATTGTCACTATAAGAAAGAATCCATCACGGCGTTCGTTTATAAGCAACTCAAGTATATTCATTAATTTCAAATAGATACACTCACACCAATCACTTCCCCGTACATAAATATTCTGAGTGGCAGAATAAGCCGCCTACAAGTCAGAATATTATTAGGTCTTTATCCTCCCAAGCGGCATTATCAGGACGAGCTGGCGCTGATTGCAGATTCCCTTGACGAAAAATCAGGTTTATCCCTTTTTCTATACCTGTTGCACCTATTGCACCTATTGGCAAAAATACCCGCGTGATCCTAGATCTCCTACATCAAGTCTGGCAGGATAGAAGTCAAGGAAACACGTGCTAACTTATTGTTTACATAAGCCTGTTTTTTTAGGTTGGATGACTGGGTATCAACCATAGCAACATCCACCGATCTCAGAGTCAAAAAATCGATATCGATTTATTACGGATGTATTACTTTTACCGAATAATGAGGAACTTACGATTATGGCGACAACGAAAAAAGCAACCAAATCTCACATTGGTCTCGATACCAAACAATCTGCAAAACTCGCAGAATCACTCAATAGCCTGCTCGGTAACTACCAAGTGTTGTACATGAACGTACGTGGCTATCACTGGAATATCACGGGTCCACAGTTCTTTGAATTACACGTTAAATTTGAAGAAACCTATAACGATCTGCTGCTGAAAGTTGATGAATTGGCAGAGCGTATTCTGACTCTTGGCTACCAGCCTCGTCATGCCTTCAGCGAATACCTGAAAACGGCGGATATTAAAGAAGATACTAACGTTACTGACGATAAGGGAACGTTGAAAGGTCTGCTGTCTGGCTACTCCATTTTGCTGACTCAGCAGCGTGAAATTCTGGAGCTAGCAAGCGAAGCGGGCGATGAAGGTACTTCTTCTTTGATGAGCGATTACATCAAGGAACAAGAGAAACAGGTTTGGATGCTGAACGCCTATCTGGGCAAATAAACGTCTGAGAATCTGCTCCAGCCCCGCCATGCGGGGCTGAATTTTTTCTACCACTCGTAAGCAACAGAATACAGCAACGAACGATGATGCTGAATTTTGTGTAAGCGGCGAACACTATAGATGTGTCGATTTCTGCGGGATTGGCCTTCTAACCAGCAACTGCGTCGGCGGTGCACCTGACGCAACATACGCCAGCGCCCTACTTCATTTCTACTACGTCGCATGACAAACGTCTCTCTGGGTAAATGCGCGCACATTATAAACCCATCGTGACATTTGTCACACAATCGATTTAGCTTTACCCCAGAGAAATCCACGCAGAGTGCGATCTCATAATTGACTTAATGTTACAGTCTGTAAACTCATACGACAGTTAAATCATTTAGTTTTCTCAGCGAAAAGGTTTTACCTTTCAACAACTGTGCGTAAACTCAGTTGAGATAACGCTTTTTTGCGAAAGGACAACTCGCCTTTATGACAACGTTTTATACCGTGATTAGCTGGCTTGCAATTTTCGGCTATTGGTTACTCATTGCCAGCGTGACGCTTCGCATTCTGATGAAGCGTCGCGCGGTACCTTCTGCCATGGCCTGGTTGCTCATCATCTATATTCTGCCTCTGGTAGGAATTATTGCCTATCTGTCATTTGGTGAACTTCACTTAGGCAAAAGGCGCGCAGAGCGAGCCAAGGCAATGTGGCCCTCGACGGCACATTGGCTTGCCGATCTGAAGAACTGTAAATCCATTTTTGCTACAGGAAACAGTGAAGTCGCCACGCCGTTATTCCAGCTGTGTGAGCGTCGCCAAGGGATTGCCGGTGTCAAAGGCAATCAGCTACAACTCTTGACCACCAGTGATGACACCCTAAAGGCGCTGATCCGCGATATTGAACTAGCACGTAGCAATATCGAGATGGTGTTCTATATCTGGCAGCCGGGCGGTTTAGCCGATCAGGTCGCAGAGTCGCTAATGGCGGCAGCGAGACGGGGTGTGCACTGTCGCCTACTGCTGGACTCCGCGGGCAGCGTCACCTTCTTCCGCAGCCCTTATCCAGCAATGATGCGCAATGCCGGCGTTGAAGTCGTTGAGGCGCTGAAGGTGAATCTCATGCGTGTGTTCTTGCGCCGTATGGATTTACGCCAGCACCGTAAAGTGGTGTTGATTGATAACTTTATTGCCTATACCGGCAGCATGAATTTAGTCGATCCACGTTTCTTTAAACAGGATGCTGGCGTGGGTCAATGGATTGACGTCATGGCGCGTATGGAAGGCCCCGTTGCGACAACGATGGGGATAATTTTCTCCTGTGACTGGGAAATTGAAACCGGTAAGCGAATTCTTCCTCCCGAGCCTGAATATCATTCACTGCCGTTTGAAGAAGAGTCTGGGCACACCATTCAGGTTATCGCCTCTGGCCCCGGTTTTCCTGACGAGTTGATCCATCAGGCGTTGTTAACGTCGGTTTATTCCGCGCGTGAGCAGCTCATTATGACAACGCCTTACTTTGTGCCAAGCGATGATTTGCTACATGCTATTTGCACCGCGGCGCAGCGTGGCGTCGATGTCTCTATCATCGTACCGAAGAAAAACGACTCGATGATGGTCGGTTGGGCAAGCCGCTCGTTCTTTGCAGAACTGCTTGAGGCCGGAGTTAAAATCTATCAGTTTGAGGGGGGGCTTCTGCACACCAAGAGTGTTCTGGTTGATGGACAGCTTAGTCTCGTGGGTACAGTTAACCTCGATATGCGTAGCCTCTGGCTAAATTTCGAAATTACGTTGGTGATCGATGACGACGGCTTCGGCGCCGATTTAGCCTGCGTACAAGATGACTATATCGCTCGTTCTACCCTGCTTGATGAAGCAGAATGGCTAAAACGCCCATTATGGCAGCGCGTAGTCGAACGACTGTTTTACTTTTTCAGCCCATTGCTGTAAATAGCGTGGCTAAAATGCTTACAAGATAGATAGGACACTCCTATGATGGATTTAGATAACCGCCTAACCGAAGATGAAGCCTTAGATCAGGCCTATGATATTTTCCTTGAGCTGGCTGTCGATAACCTCGACCCTGCTGATGTCATTCTATTTAATCTGCAGTTTGAAGAGCGCGGAGCCGCTGAATTATTCGATCCTGCCGAAGACTGGAAAGATCACGTAGATTTCGACTTGAATCCTGATTTCTTTGTGGAAGTCGTGATCGGCTTAACCGATGGTGAATCCGAAGATATTACTGACGTGTTTGCCCGTGTGCTGATTTGCCGCGAGAAAGACCATAAGCTCTGTCACATCTTGTGGAAAGAGTAAGTTTTCCTTAAACGTTAGCGTAATCATTTGTTATATCAATAACGCACAGCCTAGGCTGTGCGTTATTGTTTATTCATCACTATAGTGACTTAACTGTTGACCACAAAATTTACAGAATCGGGCTTCATCATCGTGACCCGATTTATGGCAATGCTCGCAACGACGCAAGTGACGCCGACGCTGCAATACCTCGGTCATATGCGCCGTTAAAACACCTGTTGGAATAGCGATAATCGAGTAGCCAATCAGAATAAGCATTGAGGCTAAAATTCGCCCTGCTGGGGTATGCGGGGTGATATCACCATATCCAACGGTGGTCATCGTCACCACCGCCCAATAGACTGAAATAGGTAAGCTGGTAAAGCCATGCTCAGGACCTTCAATCACGTACATCACACCACCGAACAAGCACAGTAAGATCATCACGAAAGTAAAAAACACCAATAGTTTTTTACGCACGCCAATGATGCTATCCCACAATAGAGACGCCGCTCCCATGTAACGCAGTAGTTTAAAAATTCGTAATACTCTGAGTACTCGTAGCAAACGCAAAACCGTGACGTACTGCCCTGCCATCTCGGGATAGATCAGCAAAATATAGAGTGGCAGAATGGTCAATAAATCAATAACACCGAGAAAAGTAAACGCATAGTTTTTCTCTTTTGGCGTCGTAAGCAAACGCAAGAAATATTCAACGGTGAAAACCGCGGTAAACAATATTTCAAGCTTGAGATAAAGATCCTCCCGTGCCACCAACACGCGCAAAGGTTGAGGATCGCCAGATTCGATAAACACCAGAAAAACGCTGGCGACAGCCATAGCAATCCAGAAATACTCCATCTTTCTGCCAACGCGGGTCCGAATATCAAACAAGTGGCCATATATCTTCTGACGCCAAGTCCCCATTTTCATGTCCGTCATGTTGCCCTCAGAAAATTATGCTAGCCCGCTGTTATATTCCTCCATTTTATCATCCCATCATCACATCACCGCTTTAGATAATTTAGATAAGTGTGACCAACGGTAAACTCCTGCCTCATCATATTAAGGTTGCTGGTGCATAGGCAGTGTTATTCGCATAGTTTCAGATATAGCGTGTTTCGCCTGGATAAAGGCACAAAAGAAAGCCGCTATCAAAAATGATAGCGGCGGGAGTCTGAAACCTTACACTACGCAAACCTGACACATGCCATTCTTCTACAGCATTTTCCTGATCACATAGTGCAATATCCCATCATTACGGTAATAAGTAAGTTCGTTACTGGTATCAATACGACAACGAGTCGGGATCACTTCACTATGTCCATCGGCGTAGGTGATGGTTACATTAACGGTTTGCCCCGTCGTGAGCTGCTGCAATCCGCTAATATCTAATGTTTCATCTCCCGTCAGGTTTAACGTTTTGCGTGTAACCCCTTGTGGAAACTCCAGCGGCAGAATCCCCATACCAATCAGGTTTGAACGGTGTATACGCTCGAATGATTCAGCGATCACCACACGGACCCCAAGCAATCGCGGCCCCTTAGCAGCCCAGTCACGACTAGAGCCCGAGCCATACTCTTTACCCGCAATCACCGTAAGCGGCACGCCTTCGTCCTGATACTGCATCGCAGCGTCATAAATCGCCATCTGCTGTTGGGTAGGAATATGTCGAGTTACGCCCCCTTCCACGCCAGGAACCATTTCGTTGCGGATACGGATATTCGCGAAGGTGCCTCGCATCATTACCTCATGGTTACCACGCCGTGAACCGTAGGAGTTGAAGTCTTTACGTTCAACGCCATGCCCCAGCAGATAACGCCCTGCTGGGCTCTCAGCTTTGATATTACCCGCAGGAGAAATGTGGTCGGTGGTCACAGAATCCCCCAATATTGCCAGCAAACGCGCGCCGTGAATATCTTTCACGGCCTCAGGTTCGGCCTGCATCGTGCTGAAAAATGGCGGATGACGGATATAGGTGGAATCTTCCTGCCAATCATAGGTCGCAGAGCCTTTGACCTGAATCCCTTGCCAAACGGCATCACCGTCAAAGACCTGCGCATACTCTTTGCGGAACATGTCGGTTTTGACCATTTCTACCGCGTTGGCAATTTCTTGGCCAGTTGGCCAGATATCTTTCAGATAAACTGCATGGCCCTTTTGATCATGACCTAACGGGTCAGCAGACAGATTCACCTTCATATTGCCGGCCAGCGCATAGGCAACCACTAACGGTGGAGAGGCTAGCCAGTTGGTTTTAACTAAAGGATGAATTCGCCCCTCAAAGTTACGGTTTCCAGAAAGCACCGCACCCACGGTCAGATCGCCCGCTTTGATCGCGGTTTCAATCGGTTCCGGCAACGGGCCGGAGTTACCTATACAGGTGGTGCATCCATAACCCACGAGATTGAAACCTAACTGTTCAAGATAAGGAGTCAAGCCTGCGGCATTCAGGTAGTCGGTGACAACTTTAGATCCTGGTGCCAGCGAGGTTTTTACCCATGGCTTACGTACTAGCCCTTTTTCTACCGCTTTTTTTGCCAACAGTCCGGCGGACATCAGAACACTTGGATTAGAGGTATTGGTACAGGACGTGATCGCGGCAATCACCACTGCGCCCTGCTCCAGTTGGTGCTTTTTACCCGCCAGCGTGAACGCTTCAAATTCAACGCGGTTCTTCTGACTGGTCAGCTCCAGTTCGGTCGCAGCCTGAAACGCCTGAGGTACTTTAGGTAGAGGCACACGATCCTGTGGACGCTTCGGTCCCGCTAAACTTGATTCAACGGTACTCATATCCAAAGACAGAGTGCTAGTAAATACCGGTTCATCTCCAGCATTTCGCCACAGCCCCTGCGCTTTACAATAAGCTTCAACTAACGCAATTTGCTCCTCGCTTCGACCACTCAGGCGCATGTAGCTCAGCGTCACCTCGTCGACAGGGAAAAAGCCACAGGTCGCGCCAAATTCAGGTGACATGTTGCCGATAGTCGCACGGTCAGCCAAGGGAAGATCGGCTAAACCATCGCCATAAAATTCAACAAATTTGCCGACGACACCGTGCTTACGCAGCATTTGTGTCACCGTCAGCACCAAATCAGTTGCGGTAATCCCCTCACGCAGTTTGCCAGTCAGCTTGAATCCGACCACATCTGGGATCAGCATCGATACCGGTTGTCCCAGCATAGCCGCTTCCGCCTCTATCCCTCCTACGCCCCAGCCTAATACGCCAAGGCCGTTAATCATGGTGGTGTGGGAGTCGGTACCAACCAGGGTGTCAGGATAAGCAACGCGCTGACCGTCAACATCTTCATGCCATACCGTCTGCCCAAGATATTCCAAATTCACCTGATGGCAAATGCCCGTACCCGGCGGCACAACGCGGAAGCGGTTAAAGGCTTTTTGCCCCCAACGCAGGAAAATGTAGCGCTCATGGTTGCGTTCCATCTCAAGATCAACGTTTTCGCCAAACGCCTGCTCACTGCCAAAGTGATCCACGGTAACCGAATGATCGATAACGAGATCAACTGGCGACAACGGATTAACCTGCTCAACGTTGCCACCAAGACGCAGCACGGCCTCTCGCATCGCGGCCAAATCGACGACGGCGGGTACACCGGTGAAATCTTGCATTAACACACGCGCTGGGCGATAGGCGATTTCTCGATCGGCATGTCCCGTTTTTATCCAATCGGCAATTGCCTGCAAATCATCCTGAGCCACGCTGTCTCCATCGAGGTGACGCAGTAGATTCTCGAGCAGCACTTTCATGGATTTGGGTAAGCGACTGATATCGCCAAGATGTTTTTCCAGCTCGGGCAAACTGTAGTAGCGGTATTCGGTATTCAGGGCACTTAGTGTTTTTTCACACTGCTGGGCAAGATGTTGCTGATTCAGACGATTTCGCACATCGGATGACATAGCTCCTCCTTCCTTATAATGCTTAAAGCGATACCGGCTGGCCGTGAGCACGCTTCTCATGCAGCGTCTAGAACCATCACAACCAGCGGCAATCTCCTGATAACGTTGTGGCTACCTTTAAAGATAACACAAAGAGATGGTAACGTTTTAGTAACATTTAGCAGTTGATACGATAGATGGTGTAAACCAATAGCGACGCGTTAAGTGGGAGAAGGATATTTCTTGCGGAAAATAATAGTGGGAAATAAAAAAGCCTCCGCGCAGGAGGCTATATTTATTCCAGTCGAATCTTATCGATTATTGCTCAGCGGCAACCATCGCAGCATGGCGCTGTTGCATTTTTTCGATGCGTTTTTCGAAATTCTGATTAAATTCTTTTTTCTGTTCTGGCGTCAGAACATTATACATTTTGTTTTCCATTTTCATGCGTTCCAGCATCATATCGTTGCGCTCTTTATTGTTCGCTTCGATTTGTGCACGTGCTGCGCTTTCGTCAAATTTATCACTCGCTACCAGCTTGTGCATTTCTTTGAAGTGATCGCCCATCATTGGTTTTTTATGCTCAGCGCGGAACTCTTTAGCAATGGTTTGCATCTGTTCACGTTGCTGATCCGTCAGTTTCAACCCTTCAAACATACCACCACGATGAGGACCTTTCATACCCATCTGATGATGCATCATCATGGGTGCGGTCGCATTCCCCTGCGTTGCGGCAGGTGCTGGTGCTGCGGAGGCGGTCGTTTCCGCTGCGTTTGCCATTGAAGCGCCCAGAGCCAAAGATGAAGCCAACATTAAAGCAGTTAATTTACGCATAGTAATCATTCCTCAAATAATGTGTTCGTTCTAACGATTTGTCGTTCTAACAATGTGTTCACTGTGTTGATGGAATTAAGTCTATAGTTCTAAATATATAGTAGTTACACGCTGAGTAAATTAATGAAAGGAGAAAAATCAAAAAATGGGCAATTATGAAGAGAGTGTGGAGATTGTGGGTTTATTTTAAACTCAGCGGTAAGATTACGCCTAAAATAGCAAATTGGCCCCATTTATTCCAGCAAACATTATTATTAATACTTTGCTTACCCTCAGCGCTTTATTGTCTCAGTCTCTATAACCTCTGTTTTACCCAGTCAGCGGCATGATTCATCACAGCCCCTTGCCTACGGTCTGTGATCTAATAGCCAAATTCGCAACACGAAACCCATAAAAACAAAACACTGTTTCATTTTTTATTGAATTGCGCAGCGTAAGGATCTACCATGCATACATCGACAGGGATAGAAAACCTTTCTGTTCATGCCAAATAAATACTCAAACGAATAACCGACGAGGTGAAAGATGGAAGTCCGCCAAAGCATCCACAGCGATCATGCCAAGCAACTCGACACTGACGGCCTACGCCGCGAGTTTTTAGTTGAGACGATTTTCGATGCAGACCAATACACCATGGTTTATAGCCATATCGATCGTATTATCGTCGGCGGCGTCATGCCGGTGCAGAAAACCGTTACTATCGGTGCCGAAGTAGGCAAACAGTTAGGCGTGAGCTATTTTCTGGAACGCCGTGAATTAGGCATTATTAATATTGGCGGGCCAGGCACCATTACCATCGACGGAGAGTGTTTTGAAATAGGCCACCGCGAAGCACTTTATGTAGGTAAAGGTGCTCGTGACATTGTTTTTGCTAGCGTAAATACAAATCAGCCTGCTAAGTTCTATTACAACTGCGCACCGGCACATACCACCTATCCAACCAAAAAGATCACGCCTGCCGATGCATCACCACAAACGCTGGGCGATTCAAAAACCAGCAACCGCCGCACCATCAATAAATATATGGTTCCAGATGTACTACAAACCTGTCAGTTATCAATGGGGCTCACCGAGCTGGCTGAAGGCAACCTGTGGAACACCATGCCATGCCACACCCATGAACGCCGCATGGAAGTCTATTTCTACTTCAACATGGACGATGACTCCTGTGTTTTCCACATGATGGGACAGCCGCAGGAAACTCGGCACATTGTGATGCATAACGAACAAGCCGTGATTTCACCTAGCTGGTCAATTCACTCAGGCGTAGGCACCAAGGCCTATACCTTTATCTGGGGCATGGTTGGTGAAAATCAGGTCTTCGACGATATGGATCACGTCGCGGTAAAAGACATTCGCTAACCCATTTACACTTCATCTTTTGCGGTTAGCCAACGTTGTCTGGCCGCTGTTTAAGGACATAAAACATGATTCTTGACGCATTCTCGCTACAGGGTAAAGTTGCACTGGTCACTCGCTGTGACACGGGTTTAGGTCAGGGTATGGCAGTTGGTTTAGCACAGGCCGGTTGTGACATCGTCGGTGTTAATATTGTTGAACCCACCGAAACCATTGAAAAGATCACCGCTCTTGGCCGCCGTTTCTTAAGCTTAACTGCCGATCTACGCGATACATCGGTCATTCCTGATGTGGTGAAACGCGCTTCTACTGAGTTTGGCCATATCGATATTTTGGTCAACAACGCAGGAATCATCCGCCGTCAGGATGCATTAGAGTTCAGCGAGAAGGATTGGGATGACGTGATGAACCTGAACATTAAGACCGTGTTCTTTATGTCTCAGGCCGTTGCACACCAATTTATTGCGCAGGGGAAAGGTGGAAAGATAATCAACATTGCTTCCATGCTCTCTTTCCAAGGAGGTATTCGTGTGCCGTCTTATACCGCGTCTAAAAGTGCGGTGATGGGCGTCACTCGTCTGCTCGCCAACGAATGGGCGAAGCATAAAATCAACGTCAACGCGATTGCTCCGGGCTATATGGCAACCAACAATACGCAGCAACTGCGTGCCGACGAAGCTCGAAGCGAAGAAATTCTTGGCCGAATTCCTGCTGGCCGCTGGGGTTTACCAGAAGATCTGATGGGGCCTGCGGTGTTCTTGGCATCACCGGCATCCGACTATATTAACGGCTATACCATCGCCGTCGATGGCGGTTGGTTAGCGCGTTAATCAGCGCCCTATCCCGCTACGCTGATACCCGGTCAGCGTAGCTTTCTCTTCTCGAATGACTATTGCATCAAGTGTCTGGAGTCAGTGAGTGCAGCCAACGCCCTACAACCTGAAGTATGGCGGGGATATATCACCCGCGCATTGACAGACCGACGCTCCCGCCGTAACGTGCCTTACTCTATATAAAATTTTATATAACGTTTTAATCGTTAATATCGCGTGGTGTCATGGTGAAACCCCAAACTCAATCTCTAAATGTGCTCGCCGCCGGTAGCTTGCGGAAAGCACTCTCCCCGCATCTAACCCAATTTAGCCAGCAATTTGGCATCAATATACATGTGCAGTTTGGCCCCGCCGGTCTGTTGCGCGAGCAAATTGAGCGTGGTGCAACGTGGGATCTGTTTGCCTCAGCTAACCTGCAACATCCGCAGAAGCTACAAGCACAGGGACTGGCGCAAAGCATAATGCCCTTCCTGCGTAATCGGCTCTGCCTTACCGTTAGACGCACATGTATGAACAGCGAATCAGACAGTTGGCTGGAGCTTCTCACTAATACGCAACTTAGCATCGGCACGTCGACACCTGGCAGTGATCCCTCCGGTGACTACACGTGGCAGTTGTTTGATCGCGTCGAAGCGCTTCGTCCTCACGCAGGTGAATCACTGAAGCAACGAGCACGACAGTTGGTGGGAGGAATAGATAGCCTACAGGTTCCGGCAAATGAAATAGCCTCTGGCTGGATCATTCAGCAAGGTTTGGCGGATGTCTTCGTCGGTTATGCTCATTATGCACAGTGGCTTCGGAATAATCAGACCGTGGCGGTGGTCAATATTCCTGATACAGATAATGTTTTTGCCACTTATGCATTGGCACTGCGTGATGAAAGCGCTCGGCCGTTAGCGGAGTATCTCTCATCACCACGCCTTCAGCAGCAATTCATTAACGCTGGTTTTTCAGCATGTTAATCATGAGCAATCTCAAACAGCGGGGTAAGTACCTCATATCGTTGCCCATCCGATAACACAGACGCGCGCTCCACTCTTACGCCATATGCCATCAGCAAATTTGCTTCAGTGAGCATCTCCTGTGTGGCACCATAAGCCCAACGTTTGCCATCTAATAGCATCAGGCATTTATGCGCCACCAGATGTGCATGCGCCGGATCGTGGGTCGTAAACAGCACACTTATCTGGCGCTCTTGCGCTAGCTGGCAAACCAACCGCAAAACCGCCTGTTGATTAAACAGATCTAGCGCCGACGTGGGTTCATCGAGTATGAGCATTTCGCAACCGGTGGCTAAAGCTCGCGCAATCATGACTAACTGTCGCTGCCCGCCCGATAGCGTCTGAAAATCGCATTCAGCTAGATGTTCAATGCCCAACGTTCGCAGTGCTTCCTGTGCAATAGTTTCATCTTTACGCGTTGGTTGCTGTAACAACCCGATAGAATTCACCCGCCCCATCAGCACAATATCGACGACCCGATAAGCGAAAGCCGTGGAGAAAGATTGTGCGACAAAACCTATCGGTGCGCTGCGGGATATTTTACCTGATAACAAAGGCAATACGCCGGTTAGCGTATTCAGCAACGAAGTTTTTCCTCGTCCATTAGCACCAAGAATGGCGCATACCTCACCCCGCCGGCAGTCAAAGCTCAGCGGTGTATACAACGCGTTCCGATAGCCGAACGTTAGCCCATCAACGCTTAATGCAACATTATTCACCATGAGAGAACCTCCGCGAGCGGATGAGCAACAGTGCAAACAGCGGTGCGCCAATTAAGGCCGTAATGATACCCAGTGGAATTTCTGCCTGACTCAGCGTGCGGGCAACATCATCAACCAAGACCATAAAGCCGCCGCCCAGCCAAAACGCAGCGGGGAGTAATCGCCGATGATCCGCCCCTACTAATAGACGAGCGAGATGCGGAATCACTAAGCCGATCCAAGCTATTCCACCGCTTACTGCCACCTGTGCCGCCACTAAAAGAGCACATAACAGCAAAACCAAACGACGCAAGCCCACCACGGACACCCCCAAGGTGCGCGCATCAGCATCACCGAGAGATAAAATATTGATCCGCCATCGCAGCCGAAATAACAAAAAGCTGGCTATCGCCAGCGGTATCGCCATCATCAACAACTTATGCCAATTAGCCGTTGCAAAGCTGCCCAATAGCCAGAATACAATGCTCGGCAACTTCTCTTCGGTATCAGCCATATATTGCAGCAGGCTAACCAACGCAGAGAAAAAACCGCTGAGAATAATGCCGGAGAGAATAAGCATCAGGCGATTCTCTTTGCCCAGCGCTGACGCAATGACATAGACCAACGCTAAAGCTAACAGACCGAATGCAAAGGTCGAGCTCATCAACAGCCATGGCGAAAATCCGAGCAAAATTGCCAGCGTCCCGCCAAAGGCCGCTCCCGCACTAACGCCAATAATGTGAGGGTCAACCAGTGGATTATGAAATACTCCCTGCAGACACGCACCGCACAGCGCTAACGCGCCTCCTGCGCCACAGGCCATCAGAATACGCGGCATCCTGACCGTCCAGATAATTTGCCCCGCTAACCGATCGGTCTGCATAGGTGCTAGCAGCGCATGCCAAACCTCTATCGGCGAAATAGTAAATTGGCCGACGCCGAGCGAAAAGAAGGCGACAATCAATGTCGCCATAGGGAATAGCAAATGAAAGTACCGATTACTGAACTGAGGCATGCGAATTTGGCGTCCAGGCTGTGCGATAAAAACGCTGATAGTAATCATTCGCGGCTTTATTCATATCAATGTCTTGAAAACGTTGCGGATACAGCTGTTTCGCCATCCATAGCTCGCCGATAGCCAATGCCTCCGGCATTGGATACCCCCACGCCTTAGCGTACTCTGGCATCAGATAAACTCGCTTATTTTTAACTGCATCAATGCCCTGCCAAGCCGGATCGCGAGTGATTTTAGTCACTTCATCTGGATAGCGATCTTGCACGAAGATAACCTGCGGATTCCAAGATAAGACCTGTTCCATTGAAACCTGCTTATAGCCTTTGATGCTGGTCGCAGCAACGTTTATCGCCCCCGCGTGCTGCATCATCAAACCAGTATATTTTCCCGAGCCGTAAGTTGTTAGATCGGGGTTCGCCATATAAACGCGCATGCGCTGGTCGACGGGAATATCCTTCAGACGCGCTCCCACCGTCTCTCGTTGCTTGAAGGCATAATCAATCAACGCTTCACCTTGTGACTCACGATTCACCACTTTAGCGATCAGACGAATACCCTCTTGCAGCCCTAAGTTATATGCCTGCTCCTCATCATTCATCTGAGGGTTAAGCTTGCCCTTTTCGCTTTGGGCATCATGGCGCAGTGAAATCGCTACTACGGGGATCCCGGCTTTCTCAATCTGACTAATCATTTCAGGCGGCGCATAGTTCGCCACAAAAACAACTTGAGGATGTTCAGCTAGCAGACTTTCTAGATTCACCTGTGTCAGATCGCCCGGCATTGGTATTGTCGCCAAGCGTGGAGAAAAACGTTCAAATTCAGGGCCAAGCTGCTTTTTCCAACTGGATAAAACGCCCACGACGTCATCTGCCGCATCAAGCTGTACCAGTAAGTTCAACGTTTGATGTTGTAAAACAACAACACGATTTACTCGATCGGGGATCGTAACCTGACGGCCAAGTTGGTCAATGACGGTGCGGTCGGCAAGAGATGTAAAAGAGACGAATAGAAGAGATGCGCCTGCGATAACCGCATGGCTCAGCTTGGACGTAGAAAGATTCATAGTGAGTGACTTAAGTTGTGTTATATACAAAACTATATAACGATTTACCGGTGTCAAACAAGTTCCCCTATGGAGTTAAGGGGCTTATACCACTCACACCGTCTGACTAACGAGGGCGGGCAACAGCAATAAAAACATGATGATTCATAGATATATAAAACATGAACAACAAAAATAATTTGTTCAGTTTTAGTTCATGTTTAAACATCCTACGATGGATTTTCACCCGTAGGAGGTTAAATATGAAACAGATCTATGGCTTTTTAAATCAGCTTACAGAGAGCTATCAGCAGGAACGTCAGCCTCATAAATTGCTTGGCTTATTCTACCTAACGCCAGAACAACGGCTAAAAATCTTAGAAGATATCATGGCGCCTTACAGCGAAGAGGAAGCGAAATTATCTCAAGAAAAGCAATAATCTCAAGAAAAGGATAGAGGTAGGAATATGCAGGCTAAAGAGAGCAAGCCAAACCGCAATAGCATCTACGCGGTTTGGCACAATCCATCAACGAGTGCTAAAGACGCTTGCGTAACGCATTTTCGGCGCTAAACATCCAGAGCTCAGGCTGTCGATTAGGTGAGAACCGCACTTCATAACGATCTTTCAGCGGCGTTAAACGCCAGCTCATCAACTTTTGATCACGTTTAGGTTTAAGAAAACGACGCCAGCCTAGTGCGCGGGTTGCCTGACGATCGAGCATCCATGCAGCCGTTGGCGATAACGGCAGACGTATAAAGGTATCTTCAACGCTGATATCACAAATACACATACGACACTTCCATAACGTGATTTAATAATTTAATACTCGCTTAATTATCCCCATCACATCAGCATTAGCCAAAGAGATAACCCCCAAACTATGATGTGGCTCACAAACAGAAGGTGGTTAAATTAACAAACATGTAACTATCACAGATAAGCCTGACAAAACGGAGATCACACAAAATGGAGGGCAAATTTTCGGCGAAAAAAAACCACCCAGAGGGTGGTTTCTTCTTACTCATGGTGCCGACTACCGGAATCGAACTGGTGACCTACTGATTACAAGTCAGTTGCTCTACCTACTGAGCTAAGTCGGCGAATTTGGCGGAAGGATAGAGATTCGAACTCTAGGAGCTATTACACTCGACGGTTTTCAAGACCGCTGCCTTAAACCACTCAGCCATCCTTCCAATGGGGGCAGATATTAACGGCCTTCCCGGTGACTGTCCAGCGCTAAAATAAAAATTTTATTCAACTGCGCAGTAAATAGCCACGATGAACTTTCTTTAATCAGATATCGCTATTTATTAATCAGTTAGGCCTCTAGCATCACCATTTTTCATGCAATAATACTCTGCTCACCGTATCGAGTTATCTCAGTTCAGCTATCGTTTTTAGGTTTTTTATGACTAATCCCACAAAAATACTGGTTAGCACCTGCCTAATGGGCTTCCCAGTGCGTTATAACGGCAGCGCAAAACCATTTATGCCACCGACGCTGTTACGCTGGCAGCAAGAAGATCGTTTGATACTCTGCTGCCCTGAAGTCAGCGCAGGCTTCCCAACGCCACGATTGAGCGCTGAAATTCGTTACTCACCGCTTGGAGAGCGTGCCGTCGTCGAATCTGATAATAATGACGTTACTGCGGGCTATCTGGCTGGTGCTAGTATCGCCCTACAACTGGCATTAAAACACCAATGCCGTTTTGCCCTACTCACCGATGGCAGCCCTTCTTGCGGTAGCTCGCTTATTTATGATGGTAGCTTCAGCGGTAAAAAAATCTCAGGAATGGGATTAACTGCGGATCTATTACGAAAAAATGGAATTACCGTTTTTAGCGAGGCTGAGTTTTCCGCTCTAGAGGCCGCAGTCACTTTGTCTGATAGGCAAACGGCCTGCTAGCAGGCCGTTCGTTGGAGACAGAAAAGCGCTATCTACAATTTCTTGCTCAGGCGGTAATCCAAAGAGTAGCGCCCTGCTCCCGTCACTATCAGCAATAAAAGTCCACCAATTATGCTGATGTTCTTATAGAAGTTGATTTCGTTAAGCACCATATCCATGCCACTGAGTCTCCAGAATGGGTGGCCAATAATGGATGTCCCAAGCACATAGAGCGCAAAGATAGCGGCAATAGGCCGAGTCCCCAGCCCTAAGATCAACGCAAAACCGAAGAAGAGCTCAACCACCACCGCAACGATAGCCGCAATATAGGGTAACGGAGCGCCATAACCCTGCATTGCCGAAACAGCGAGTTCGAAATGGGTTAATTTCCACCATCCAAATATAATGAACAGCAGCATCAACAATATCCTAGCCAGCAATATAAGTGAGTCTTTCATACCGTCACTCATTTTTGACTCCTTAATCCGCAAAAATGGAACTGCTACCTTCCTGTGTTAATTCTAGGACACAATAAGGATTTATGACGGAGGATTTATCGCATTAACAGCAAGCCATCTTTCATACAGAAAGCGGCCTGCATCTGAGTATTAAATTAGATAGGCGCGTGGAAGGTTGTCACGATTTCTAAAATGCCATTGATAATAAACTGTACGCCCATGCAAACTAATAAAAATCCCATCAGGCGTGAAATAGCTTCAATGCCTCCCTTACCCACCAGCTTCATAATCGCGCCAGAACTGCGTAAGCATCCCCACAGAATGACACTAACGGACAGAAACACCAGCACCGGAGCCACCATCAGCACCCAATCAGGGAAATCAGCGCCGTGTTTAATGGTGGACGCAGAGCTAATAATCATCGCTATGGTGCCGGGTCCCGCCGTACTGGGCATCGCGAGCGGAACAAAGGCAATATTCGCGGTTGGGTGTTTGTTTAACTCTTCACTTTTGCTTTCAACCTCTGGCTGATCCTCCATCTTTTGCTGAGGAAACAGCATTCTGAAACCGATAAAGGCGACAATTAATCCCCCCGCAACCCGCAAACCTGGGATAGAGATCCCAAAGGTGTTCATCACAACTTGGCCGGCATAAAAGGCAACCATCATGATGGCAAACACATAGACCGAAGCCATTAACGACTGGCGGTTTCGCTCCTCGCGGTTCATATTTCCCGCTAGGCCGAGAAATAACGCCACCGTCGTCAGTGGGTTAGCCAACGGTAATATCACTACCAATCCTAGCCCTATGGCCTTAAATAATTCAATCATTATGCATCACATCCTTGGTGCGAATGACGGGTTATATGTCAATTGAAGCTATAGAGTATAGGCAATAAGCTCAAGTGAAACCATTCGCACAATAATGTTCATTTTTTGCCCTTGTTTTTATCTAACTCACTGCGTATTTGTGCATGGCTAATTAACGCAAAAATGAATGTGCCGCCGATGATATTACCGATCAAGGTCGGCACGGCAAATGGATAAATAAATTCCTGCCAGTGAAGATGACCGGAAAATACCAAATAGAGAATTTCTACCGAGCCAACAACAATATGAGTCAGATCGCCGATGGCGACCAGATAGGTCATAATAACAATAACCCAGATTTTCGCCGCTCCCGCAGAGGGAAACATCCATACCATGGTGGCAATAATCCAACCTGATACCACGGCGTTGGCAAACATTTCCGTCGGCGAATTTTCCATCACTTTCTGACTGATGCTGACGAAAGCCTCACGCGTTTGCACGTCAAATACCGGCAAATGCCAGAAGATAAACGCAACTAAGCCCGTGCCTATCAGGTTCCCGAGCAACACAAGCCCCCACAACCGCATCAGTAAGAGAAAGTTGGTTCGGTTCGGCTTATTCATAACAGGCAGTACCGCGGTCAGCGTATTTTCCGTAAACAACTGCTGGCGAGCCATAATCACGATAATAAACCCCAACGTATAGCCGAAGTTTTCTAATAAAAATGCGCCCGGTACCCCATCAAGTTTGACGTGGAAAATACCTTTCGCCATCAGCGAAGCTCCCATTGAAAGCCCTGCGGCAACAGCAGACCAGAGCAATGCCCAAACATCACGCTCTAGCTCTTTGGTACCTTCCATACGGATAATTTCATGTACCGCCGCAGCGCGTGACGGAAGGCGATCTTCATCGGTATTGATCTCTTTCCCCTGCTTCTCTTCATCATTATCAACCTTCAACCCGCTTTCTGGCTTTTCATCAACAATACGATCTTTATGGGGCTCATCATTCATTCTGCATCTCTCCGTTGGTTTCAATAATAAGCGTAGACTCTGATTCCGCTCATTTCAGATGCAGATAGCTAAACTCAGATTAATTGATGAAGAAACATGCTAGATGAATTGAATGACTCAGAATATAATGTGATCCAAATCACATTATACTGTTGAGTGAGGATCGTGTTGCATGGGTACTGTTATGACTGGGCTAATCGTCGCCCGTTGGGAAATCATGAGTACTTTTATGATGTTTGTGGCCAGCTCATTGAACATCAAGTTTCGTAAGAAAGGTCACAGCTTGGTTGCTTTTGCCTTCAGCGGCATCGGGTTTGCCACGGCATGTTGGTTGGTTATGACACTCACTGGCGCGACAATCAACACCGATGGAATGAGCCACTTTTGGGCCGTAGCCAAAGACGTATTTGTTGACGTCATGAGCCAACCCTCCGCCTATAGCATGATGTAGTTGATCGCCATATTGCAGGGCACATCCGCGTTCAGCACCGACGTGCCCTGCACCACCACTCTTGAATGGCTATCCATAGAATCAGAGCTCACTGCGCGGTAAAACAACCGCGACAGAAATCGATGCTTTCAGCATTTTCATCGCTGTATTCCAACGGCTCGAACTATGATGGGCAACAGCATATTTTGCGACGGACTGTGCAATTTTAACTCTCTTCGCGTTCATAGTCAGACTCTCCTCAAAGACAACATCACTTTGCCGTTATTAAGAAAAAGCCTATACCTTTCTCATTCAAGCTGTGTTTACCAATTGTAAATTTATGCCGTAAACTATATCCAAAGGTTCGAGTGTTGCCCGCAGCAGAAATAAAAAGAGGCCGCAAGCGGCCCCTAGACAGAAAATGAAAACCTTAATCCAATTTAGGATGTTGGTCGATTAGACGCTGTTTCTTGCGTTCCAATTCTTCAATCTGCTCGTTAATATCCTCAACCTTTTGCTCGATGTTGTCATAAGTCTCTTGTAACAACTCTTTCGCTTCAGCACGGTCAGAAGCTGCTGGCGTTGCGCCTCTAAGAGGCTTATTCGCCGTTTCTTTCATAAACAAGCCCGTTGCTAATCCGATTAACGCCACAACCATCAAGTAATAGGCTGGCATATACAGGTTGTTGGTGGTTTCAACCAACCAAGCTGCAATCGTCGGCGTCAAACCAGCAATAAGTACTGAAATATTAAACGAAATCGCTAGCGCACTGTATCGAATATGCGTTGGGAACATTGCTGGCAGCGTAGACGCCATCACCCCCGTAAACGCATTCAGCAATATAGCTAATATCAACAGCCCCAAGAAAATCAAACCAATGATATCGCTGTTGATGAGTTTGAAACAGGGGATGGCTAATAACAGTAAACCAATGCTACCAAAGATAATAAATGGCTTACGGCCAAAGCGGTCACTCATTAGTCCCATAACCGGCTGGACAAACAGCATACCGATCATAATCGCAATGATGATCAACACGCCGTGGTCTTCTGAATAATGCAGGTTATGCGACAAATAGCTCGGCATATACGTCAGCAACATGTAATACGTTACGTTGGTTGAGATAACCAGACCGACACAGGTCAACAAGCTTTTCCAATGCTGAGCAAGAATGGTTTTAAATGAAGTCTTAGGCGGATTTTGAATCGCATTGCGATCGTCCTGCTCCATTTTATCTACATGCTGTTGGAACGCTGGCGTTTCTTCTAATGCATGGCGTAAATAAAGACCAATCAAACCTAATGGTGCAGCAATAAAGAATGGAATACGCCATCCCCAATCAAGGAAATCTTGCTCACCAACAATGCTAGAAATCAGTACCACTACGCCGGCACCCAAAACGAAGCCCGCAATGGAACCAAAGTCTAACCAGCTCCCCATAAATCCGCGTTTTCTGTCTGGAGAATATTCAGCAACAAAGATTGCTGCTCCTGAATACTCACCACCGACGGAAAAGCCTTGAGCTAATTTAGCCAACAGCAACAGAATCGGAGCCCAGATCCCTATCGATGCATAAGACGGAATGAGGCCGATACAGAACGTACTCACCGCCATGATAATAATAGTGACAGAGAGAACTTTTTGGCGGCCAAATTTATCCCCCAATGCACCGAAGAATAATCCGCCTAAAGGACGAATGAGGAATGGAACAGAGAATGTAGCCAGCGCCGCGATCATCTGAATACCTGGATCGGCACCGGGGAAGAATACTTGACCCAGTGCATAGGCAACAAACCCGTAAACACCAAAGTCGAACCATTCCATCGCATTACCCAACGCTGCCGCGGTAATGGCTTTTTTTAACTTCTCATCATCGATAATTGTAATGTCGTTAATATGTAGCGGCTTTGCCTGCTTTCTTCTTAATCTCATTATTATTTCCTTGCAAAATTTTGTGTCGCACAGTGAATGCCTTCTCACCGTGCCTCACGATGGTCCGTTCTCTACCCGTCTTACTTCAAAATTGCTTACGTATTGGCTGCGCTCGTCCACCCTGCTTGCGACTTTTAGACGTTCATAGCCTATGACAACTCGAATACTCAGGATAAAGCCCCCAATGGGACACGACCTAAATCGCTGATAGTGCGCTTTCCGGCAGCCTCAGATAAGCAGTCTCCTACCTGATCAACCACACCCTAACAGCCCTTTTCTCCTTATTTAATCCTTCAAATAATGCTGTTTAACTATAACAATAATTCAACAAAACAGACCAAATGTCAAAATTTGTGATCTTAGTCACTGAGTGTGTAAAGATCGTATAGGCCTGAAAAAAAGCCACTTTTGAGATAATAACTAGGCAAAACTAATGAGCTACTGCCGCATAGAATGGGACTGAGAGATATTTGTGAGAGATTTGTCAGGAGGAAAAAAAGTGCGGAAAAGCAAACAGAAATGGCTAGGTATCATCCATGATACCTAAAAAATATTTATCTATTGGGGCTCAGTTAAGGCGCCTCAATGACTATTGCAACACGTCTATTTTCAGAACGTCCCTGCTTAGTGCTATTGCTAGCAATCGGATGACTTTCTCCCATTCCGCGCGTTGTAAGATTCATGCGTGGGATCCCCCCCTGAGAAAGAGCATCAGCCACTGTATTGGCGCGTTTTAGCGATAGCTGCTGGTTGTAGCTTTCATCACCATAATTATCGGTAAAGCCATCTAAGCGCGCATGCAGAATATTGATTTGCGCAAGCGTCTTACCCATTTTTTTTACCGTTTCCGTGCTTTCTGGCGTCAGATTAGATTTGTTATTACCAAACAATACCTTCTCAGACAGTCCAAACATCCATCCCTCATCGGTCTGATGGAAGCCCTGCTCTTTTAGTACTGCAATTTGTTCTGCGGTTAATCCGCCTTTATGCTGACATCCCGCTAAAAATAGTACTGCTAAAATTATTCCTACCCATTTCCACTGAGTGTGTAATCTCACGTTCATTCCTCTTCCTATTTTTTTAATATCATCGTTACGAGAAGCTCCAACCGCCACCGTTATGCTTACTGTGATACATAGCGGCATCCGCTTTCTCTAATAATTCAGCTGGCGTACTCCCAGCATTTGAAAGCGTAAAACCTATGCTGAGTGATACAAATACCTCTTCACCATTAGGCAGATATATCGTGCGTCTCATTGCCTTGAGGATTTTTTCGATTACCTGCATGACATCGTCCTGATCAACCACGTGACGCAATAAAATTGAAAACTCATCACCGCCCATCCTGGCAACTAAGTCATTTTTACCGACCAGCGTTTTTAGACGTTCTGCAATCGTGGTTAGTACATGATCGCCGGCCGAATGCCCCCAAGTATCATTGACAGCTTTAAAACCATCACCATCAAGAAACATGACGCATATTTGTTCCTGCATCATGTTCATACTCTCTAGCATGCTCATGAAGTTTGAGCGATTTGGCAGTGACGTTAATGGGTCATGCAATGCTTTATAAGAAAGCTGATCGTTCTCGATCATCAAATCAGCATGTTGCAATTCCATTTCACGCAATAAGCTATTGAAACCCCGACTCAGCTCATTAATCTCTGCAATTTGTGAAGGCCGTACCCTGATTGAAAATTCTCTCTTTTCTCGGGCCAAACGAGCCACATGGGCAATATTTTGCAGCTCATCGACAATTCCGGTGTGCATACGGCGCACTAACCAAAACGACAGCAAAGCGGTAATCACCAAACAACTCAATAGACCAAGCAACAAATTGCTCAAGAATTTAACCATAGTGGCGCCACCTGCGGTCAACGTGACGTATCCCACCACTTCATTCTCACTCACTACAGGTTGAACAACCATTTTTGGCAATAGCCATTTTCGAATCGGGTCGTCAAGCGTCAAACGCATGCTGGTAGGTGAGGTCCAGCTTGCGAGTAACTCCTTCTTTTGATCGTAGATCCTCGCCTCATACACTTGTTCTTTTTTAGCGATCAACGTCAACGCATCCTGAGCCGCCGGTTTATCGCCAAATACCACTGCAGCCGCGCTGGTATAACTAATCGTGGCTGCAACCAGCTGTAAGTTATGTTCAGCGTATGACTTCAGCGTGAAAACAGAAAGCACTGACAGCGGTATCCCCGCCATTAGCAGAGTAATAGCGATAATCATTAAATGAATACGCTGAAACATACTACGTAACGTTGGACGAGATTTAGGCATGTTCGCGTTTGAGAAAAAAGTGAATCTCATCCGATTACCCTTTTCTCTTAGCTAAAAGCAGCACATTAGGATTCACTTGAACGTTACTACGCGCCAGAATATCCAAATTGAGATCAAATGCGACCCCCGAATTATCGATGCGTAAACAAAACGCGCTTCCTCTAAGGCATTCCTTATTATCTTCTGCAATTGTTAGAATACTTTTACCTTGCATACTTTGAATGATCAGTTCTTGGTCATCTGGTTTTATATTTCCGAAGTACACCGCGTCACACTGTTCCAACAGCTTCGTGGGCGAAAAATCGACGACTTTAGCATCTACGCGTCTGCTGGGTAACGTAATCGTACTCTCAGTCAACAAACGCGCATAACGCGCAGGAGGGACGATACAAAGCTTTATAGGATCTGGAGAGCTCGCCCAACGGGTATAACGAAGCATTCCTATCACGACCTTTGCAACATCTTGCTCTTTGATGGTTAGAGTTTCCGGCGCTTCTTGAATTTCATCTACCGCTAAACCGTTAACGGTGTACATCATGAGAACCAACATCAGGGTTGGCGCAAATAACAACCTGCTAAAGCAGTGAGAAAGTTTTGCACGGATTGAAGGTAATATCATGAACCAAGGGACCCTACGCTAACGGCCTCTATTTTCATTAGGTTGCACATAATTATTACTCCGTTAACATCCGCCAGCATAATGAAAACATTAAGCACAAAAAAAGTATACAAACAAACTATAAGATTTTTCTTACTCGTTGTGTTTCCGCATAAATTTCTTCGCTATTTTTATTAAGTCCGGCATAAACCTCAATAAGATTGTTCCATTTGTCGGGATAACATGCACGGCACGGACGGATAAATACATTAAAATGTGAGCAATATCTAATAGATGGAGGTATCGGCAACTATCGGCTTTTCTTTAATAATTGCCAACCGTCATTAGCTATTTAGTTAGCACGCAAATTAACCAACTTTGTTCGTAGTTCAATATGCATGCAAATAGGTTGTTTTTTGAGGATGTGATGGCGTACTAAATATATGGATATTGGTCACGGAATAAGCCGCCTCTTCGACGGCCATTCTTTCATCTCAGTGTTTTTTGTTCATTTCCATGACTTCATCAAGTTTTGGATACAATCTCTGGTCACGAAACTTTGCAGGAGAAGTATTAAAGTGAGCTCTAAATACACGACTAAATGTTTGCTGTGAGCTAAAACCGTATTTAAGTGCAATATCAATAATTGGGAGTTCGCTTGCACAAAGCAGCGTAGCGGCCTCATGTAAACGACGCTTGCGAACATATTCTGCAATAGAAAGTCCCTTTTTTTGCTTGAACTCGCGCTGCAAATACCACTTCGAATATCCACTTTTCGCTGCTATTGCATCCACTTTAATGGCCTCACTCAGCTGAAGTTGTCCTTCTAACCACTGGATAAGATCGCTGACAATCACCTCTGACATTTTTAACCTCTTCGTTGAATATCAGCCGATTAGCTGATACCCATTATTTCTTTAGCCAAATTCATGGTCTGTTCTGCTTTAGCTGCCTTTACCGGCACACCATACATGCGTTCGAGTCCCGAAACGAGATGAGACGCAGTCTCTCCTGATGCGTTCAAAACAATACCTCGGCACCGCTGAGAAAAATCATTACGGTGGATTTTCAACCACTTGGCAATAATCGTTCGTGCATCACGAGCACTCTCCCCAACAGCAGCAGAAGATTCATCTGGTTGAGCGGCCACATTGACCTCAGGGTATATCAGTACAAACGGGCGATTTTGCGCAAGCAAACGTTCGGTCTGAGCGACCCAATCGTTGCCTAAAAAACACATAAATTCTGCGCTGACGTTAACCAATGGCCAATCGCTCAGATCATACAGCTGTCTATTTTTATTGCTCATGTCTTTTACCTTTATATGAGTTGGTATCGATATGCTTAGGTAAGACATGCTCACATTGCTTTAAAGATATTCTGATTTTCCAGTTGGAAAACATCCCCTTCAAGTATGTGCATATTGTAAAGGTCTGCGCTTTTTATCTGGTGCATTTCGTGCTGACCAATCATGCAGTTTCACACCCAAAGCACAAATTAACGCTAAAAATAGAGCCACCTATAGAACAAAACACCAAGAGAGCCATGAACAGATATGGTATGATGGAAACTACTATAAGAGGTGGTATGTATGGCCTTAATGACTAAGGTTCTCGATATATTTAAAAGTAAGCAGGCGTTTGTTGTCTGTCAGGAATGTCATCATAAAGGCCGCTTTGATGAGTTCAAGATTGAAGACAGCATAATGATGCATTGCCCACATTGTCACTACAGCTTTAATCGAAAACGTCACAAGCTTTCTTCGATTTAATAATCCGCTCTACTCTTTTTCAATTTGTTCATGTGTTTCCCCCAAAGGGGGTTTACCCAGTGTAAGCTATGCTTCTAATGCGTTAATAATGCAATAAAACTTATCAGCCGTTGAAGCGGGATTGAACTTACCTTGCTAGAATAAGCCAAGGAATTTTTTGCAATCCTTATGCGAGGTTTTTGTGCGTTTCTTACTCAACACCATGACAGGACTCGTTATATTGCTTTTATCTATATGGACTGCATTAATCTTTGATTTCAACGAGATCAATAAACTTCCTTCCTATTTATTCCATCATTTAGAATCGTTTCTCAACCGTTGATTCTTGCCTTATACTCACCAAGCGATGGATTCAACTGGTATATCTCCTAGCGCTTAATATCACTGTTTATAAGGATTTACGATGTCCCCCGTTTTCATCACCTACGGAGCTTTGGCCTTTGCTATTGTCTGCGAAGTTATTGCAACATCCATTCTTCCTCATACTAAAGAGTTCACACGACCAGGACTCACGCTGGTGATGGCTCTGCTCTACGCCACTGCTTTTTATATGCTTTCGATTGCGACACGTACGATGCCTATCGGAATTGCCTATGCTATCTGGAGTTGTCTGGGGATCGTATTGATTGCGGGCGCCAACTATGTGCTGTTCAAACAGACTCTCGATTTCCCAGCCATGCTTGGACTGGTGTTTATTATCGCTGGCGTGTTAATCATTAATTTATTCTCCCGTTCTGTTTCACATTAAAACTCCAGAAACTCGTGAGCAGAATCATTTCAAACATAAGTCGCCTTTCTTTAAAGGCGCTCTAAAATCCATTTTTGCATTGTCCCAAACTCACATATTCTCTTGTTTTTTTAGCTTCATATGATTAATGTATTTTTCACACAAAAATACATTTTTTATCTATCATATTTCATTCAATAATATTTATATTAATAGTATTAGAATTAATAGGCTATTTCATGAGTTCAAGAGTCGTGAGAATGGCCAGTTCAGAGCGTCAAGAACATCCCATTCATACTGACACAATCAATCAAATTCGTGCGGGCGACAAATGAAGAATATGAATGACAAGCAGATCCTCAAACGTGTAAGAGGCGTCGACCTTAACTTACTTACTGTTTTTGAAGCCATTTTTAACTGTAAGAGCGTTAGCTTAGCCGCAAAAATGCTAAACATATCACCATCTGCTGTTAGCCAGTCACTACAAAAAATACGTAATCATTATGATGATATTCTATTCATTCGTCAGGGAAATGTTCTGCAACCTACGTTAGTCTGTTTAAGTCTACACGACCAATTAGCTGAAATTATGCGTTTGGTTGATGTATCTTTGAATACAATCAATGACCCAACTAAGAAAAAAAAGTTTATTATCTACGCGTCGCATTACGTCGCATCTCACTACCTGCCTAAACTCATTCATGCACTTGAGCATCAAGCTCCTAATATAGAAATTATGCACTACACCTTGACAGAAGAGATGAAAGTGGATGAATTGCTAATCAACCGTCAGGCTGACCTGATCTTTGATATTCATCCAACCACTAGCCATTCCGTTATTTCTATCCCCTTTTCATCTGAGCCACTCTCTTTAGTGTGCAGAGCTAATCACCCACGGTTGAAAGGCAACGTAGATTTTAGTGAGCTCAGTGCAGAACGGTTTTGTGGCCTGCACTCGGCAATCCCTTATATCATGCGACGTCAGGTTGAATTTTCACGAATACTTGAAGGCCGAAACTTTATCTTCTCCAGCGATTCCGTTATGGCTCTTTTAAGTATTATCGAAAACACCGAGTCTATTGGTATTATGCCTTCTAGCCTATTAGCTGAAAGTTGCGGAGCCAAAATCCAAGCTATCGACGCAGGCCTACACCTTGAGCCCATTACGTTCTACTTCTTATACAACAAGCACTCAGCACACACTCCTGGATTCAGCCAGTTTTTAACTATCGTCAATCAACTCAGTACCGTTTCCAGCAAATGACTGACATCACACACTCCGCATCAATATTTGTCTGCCATAAATCTGAAACGTTATGCCAAACGAAATACCGAAATGGCCTGCTTTAAAGCATCAGCCTGATGTCCTTGCTGCTGGGCGACTCTCACGGTCTCAGCCACGTGGTTAACATTTTCCTGCACGCTGGCATCGATACTTGTAATACTGGTATGCATTTGTGAAATACTGGCTCGCTGCTGAACACTCATGGTCGATAACTCATCCACCAACTGCGCCAAACGGCCAATAGCCCGCATCACTTCCTGCATCGTTTCCCCTGCCGCCGCCACTTGACTCGACCCTTTTTGGGTACAATCCATTGATACAGCAATCAATTGCCGTATCTCTTTGGCTGCATTTTCACAGCTCAATGCGAGCATTCTGACTTCAGTCGCCACGACGGAGAATCCTTTACCATGCTCGCCTGCGCGAGCCGCCTCTACCGAAGCATTTAGCGAAAGAATGTTGGTTTGGAAGGCAATGCCATCGATAATCTCCAGAATATTGCCAATGCGCAGAGACTCCTCTTTGATCTGTGCCATCGTGTGGATAGCCGAGGTGATACTCTCGCCGCCGCAAGCGGCCACCGCAGTGACTTTCGCTGAAAGTTCCTGTGCCAACAGCGCTTTTTCACTGGTGTGTGCGGAAACAGACGTTAGCTGTTCCATCGCGCTCGCCACCACGGCAAGAGCCGAAGCTTGCTCCTCCGTACGCTGTGACAGCGCGGAATTTTGTCTCATCAGACTTTCTGACCCACCCTGCACCATTGAAATCCCACGGCTCACTTGAGCAAGGGTATGACGCATGGTGTTCAACGTTGTGCTAAATGTTCGCGCAAAAGGTGAATGGTTTATAGGTTCCTCATTATCGAGCGTTAAACAGCCTGACTCGCGATTAATATGCGCGGCTAACTGAGCGACCTCACTAGCAGAGCGCGCATCACGCGCCATATTCACCGCAATAAAAATTAGCATTGCTGTTTGCGCCACCACGAATAATGCGTGAAAAATCACCATGTGTAGCCCTGGATGCATAAAGCATACAATGCCGTAGAGATCATTTTCCTGTAGGTAGTTAAACAATAGATGGTGAACCGCCGCCGTCGCCGCTCCTATTAGTAAAGGGCGATAATCGCGGTACGCCAACAGTGCGGAAAGTAGCACAAACACTGAGAAGTGGAATTCTGTCTCCCCTTCACCTAATTGGATAAGTAAGGCGGCAAAAGCGAGCAGGATGAAGGCAAAGAATAAGCGAGTGATTAATTTGCCGGGGAAAAGAAATTTTATCAACGATGAACTAAAGGCCAGTATGCTGCCCACGATGAGGGCGGTAGCCAAATGATCGTAATACCAGCCGACACCCGCCGAGATAACCAATAGGCCCCATACCAAAAAAAACATCAGCAAATCAGCCCGCCTGTAAATCTGTTCGAGTGAAACCATCTCTGACGGCTCATTTCTGCTATGCAAAATCGTCACTGTCGCCATTATTTCATCCACACTGTCTGTGAGTAGAATTACTGATTCTGGAAGCTACTTTCTAATCAAGCGTAGATGCTTTTAGCGGCAACGGAGAAAAAATTATTGTCTGTTTTCCCTGTAGAATTAGCCGCTAAGTCTATTCGTTCGTTTCGAAATAAACGGCTGACGCGCCTATCTAATATGTGCATTTGTCTTTACGTGGTTCCCCGCCAAGCGAACGCATAAAATTTCACTTATTGACTATCACTAACGCAAACTAAATGGCGGCGCTATCCTTCTCATAACATCCAAAGAAGGAATTATTTCCATGAAACTATTCACAGCACAGTTGCAAGACGTACAAAAAATCCTTCCGCTCTATCTTGGTTACAGAGCATTTTATCAGGTCGATGAATCCGCCGAAAAAGCTGAAAAATTTCTCACGGAGAGAATGAGAAATCATGAGTCAGTCATCTATTTTGTGGAAAAAGACGGGATGCCAGTAGGGTTCGCTCAGCTATATCCGCTGTTCTGCTCGCTGGAGATGAAACGCATTTGGCTGTTGTATGATCTCTTTGTCGCGCCTGAAGCCAGAAAAGAAGGTGTGGCTCAGATGCTGTTAGCAAGAGCTGACCAGCTTGCAACCGAAACCGATTCTGCGTTTATCATGCTGAGCACCGCAACTGACAATGTGCGAGCTCAGGCGCTATACGAAAAAGAGGGTTACGTACGAGATACACAGTTCTTTGTTTATAATAAAATGATGAGCTGATCGGCGGTCATGTCACCCGCCTGAAATGTTAAAGGCCACCTGATGGTGGCCTTCTAAACAGATTCTCTATTTATCACGCGTAAGTTTCTCATCCTCTTCGGGTACTTCAATAGGGTTGAAGCCAAACGCAATAGCCGCGAGCAGCCCCACTAAATATCCTACTAACCGACTGCGAAAAATCTCTTTGAGTAGCCTCATCGCATCTCCGACTGTAAAACGGGTCAAGATCATATCGCGTTTTTTTCGGCAAAAATGCTGGGGAACCTGCAAATATTAAGTTAATTCACTTTGTGAATAGTTTTTACATCTGCCCCGTTTTCAATATCGAGATGATGATGCCGAGACATTTGCAGGCTTAATTCAGACGAGTAATCCTTTGGCGTAGAAAATCCACCAACCGCTGACAATCAGGAGAAAAAGGATTGGATAATATGCTTACAACGCCAACATCCATATAGGTAACACAGTCGTCGATTGTTCGGCGCATAACCCGAAGCCCCTCCAGTGACCAAGGTCGGTAAACGAGATCGGACAAAATTGTGACGCCTTTACCCTGAGCCACCAGACTGCGAATCGCCTCAAACGAGTTAGTTCTAAATTGAATATCGGGCACACAGCCACGCGCCTGCCAATAGTCCTGAATCACTTCCGGATATTCATCTGTTATCAGCAGCAGAAACGGGCTTTTCTCAACATCGCTAAGATTAACCACGGATTGACTCTGCAATGGATGCCCAATCGGCGTCCATAGTTTTCTGGGGGAACGGATAAAAGTTTCAATCTTCAGATCGTCATCGTGCTTAATATTCGACGTCAATAACAAGCAAAAAATCGAGCTGGTTTTCCCGTAGCGCATTGACCAGCATCGGTGATGTCGCCTCTTCAAAAATAATTTCCATCAACGGGAAACGGTTTTGGATATCACTCAGAATCGTCGGTATCAGATATGCAGAAAGCGTTTCAGCCAGCCCAATACGCACTGTACCTGAAGCTAGCTCAGGTTGATTATGTAACTCCTCCAGCGCAGCGTGGCTGTCAGCGATAATTTTACGCGCATGGCTAAGAAAACGTTCGCCGGCTGAAGTTAAACTCACACCCTTTGGATGTCGTATAAATAACTGGCTATTGAGCGCGTCTTCCAGATTACGCATCGACACCGTCATTGACGACTGAGAGATATGACTTCGGCTGGCCGCTTTGGATATCTGTAACGTCTCAGCCAACGCAATGTAAAACTCAAGTTGCCTCAGCGTAAAGTTCATAGTTTTAATCTATACCGATGGATGGAAAGTTTATATTAGCATCCCATATGGCATGCGCAGTAACCTTGTTTCAGTAACAAATTCATCCCGTTATTGGAGCATTTATGCCTTATTTTCTACTCAGCCTAGCGGCCTGTTTCTGGGGCGGAAACTACGTTGTTGGACATTTATTAGTCGCCCATGCAGACCCCATCGTTCTATCTGCGGCACGCTGGATTTTCACCGCTTTATTATTGCTTGCGCTCTATTTTCGCCAGGTAAAAGCGCAGTGGCCAGCGATGAAAAAATCATTTAGTACCATTGCATTCCTTGCTCTTTGCGGACAAGTATTATTTCCGCTAACTCTCTATATCGGTCTGCAATACACGTCATCGCTTAATGCCGCTATCTATTTATCCACCACACCCGCGATGGTATTACTGATAAATCGCTTTATTTTCAGAGAGCATATATCTAGTCGAAATATCGCCGGCGTAGCCTTAAGTTCACTAGGCGTTATCTGGTTAATCTTACAGGGAGATATTGCTCACGCGGATATATTGAAAAAACTCAACCGAGGAGACTTGTGGACCATGGGCTCTGCCATCAGTTGGGCTATTTATTGCGCATTCTTACGTATAAAACCTGCCGAGGTGAGAGGCAATGCTTTTGTAACCGTCAGCGCGGTATTAGGTGCTCTCGTTTTGATTCCTGTATTGCTCATCAGCATAGCGGAAAACGGTCTTCCCGATATGAGTGCTTATACTCAACCAACGTTTTTAAGTGGACTGATCTATCTGATCATTTTTCCTTCTTGGCTCTCCTATTTGCTATGGAACAAAGGAATTACCACTATCGGTGCAACGCGTGGGGAGATATTCTCACATCTGATACCACTAAGCGGTGGCGTATTTAGCCTGCTATTCCTGCATTCGCCTCTGCATACCTATCATGGAATAAGTGCCCTTTTCATTATTGGTGGGATCGCGCTATGTTCGCGGGCAAAACATCCTTTGCCGAAGTTAGACAATCACGTTAGCACCATTGAATAATCTTGAGAGCCGCACAACGCCCTGTTCTGCGTCTTTTGCCTACGCAGAACAGAAACAATGTTCAACACACGGGCATCCGTTAGAAACTCTCGCCAGAAATCTTTTGGTTATAGTAAGCTTTAACGATCCCACGCCAGACTGCCCCCTATTGTTCACCTTGATAACGCATTTTAATCTCTGACAATGGATGGCTCATATTGTCATTATGGGCACCTTCAATTTTAGCGATAATGACTTGGTATCCCGCGATCCACTTACCGCTGAGCTCTTTAGCCTTCAGGTGCTCAACGTTTTTCATCAATAACTCCATTGCACTTCGACTACTCCAGTAGTAATTATTGATCACACGGCCAGTTTTAGGATCTGCATAGGACTCCATGCCAATAAACCCCGGTGTCGCCTGAGTGAACGCCTCAATTTTTGCGTCCAGAGCATAAAACTCGTCGTCGTACTCTTTTTTATCAAAGATAAAACTCGTCAAAAACGTAGGCATATGCCCTCCTCATATAAACATTTCATTATTACCACTCAGCCCAAAACCAGCGAGATGCTGTTCAATAGTGGCATTGGCATCATACTTTGTAATTCATTAATCAACTTCTCGCCGGCCTCATATAATCCAGCTAACGGCATCGTTATCTGAGGGCGCTAAGCATAAGAAGCCGCTGGCTGCTTAAGTCGAAACTTTTAGCAGCCATCATCAGCTAAACAATAATAGTTGTCATTACTCAAAGGGATCATGACACAGTGTTAACTATTTAGACAAAAGTGATATTTAATTGGCTATATCAGATGCACCTAAGTTTACCTTAATGTTTAGTATATAAGATTACCCCATATCGAGTCTGGCTAGCGTGGAAATCAAATGTCTATATCAACGTTAATAGGTAGCTTTTGGCATTTCTTAGGTCTATATCAAAAGTTCTTTTTGCGATGCCTGCACATAGCCATTGCAATTCTTGTTATCACTCAAATACTCAATAGCAATGGCATGGGGTTTACACCAACGCAGCAAGTTCGCTCCGATCTGTTGACTGAGTTTTTCACGTGGATGCATATTGCTATCGGAATTACTTTACTATGTTTATGCGTCGCGCTGGTCGTCTATTGCTTAGCAACCCGAGGTTTTCGTTATTTCTATCCCTATCTGTGGGGCGATTTCACCCAAATCAGACGCGATCTAAAAACGATAACCCGTTTCAAACTGCCTGAAAGTGAACCTAGAGGTCTGGCTACCTGCGTACAGGGCTTGGGCCTAGGAGCCTTATCACTCGTCGTTATCTCAGGCTTTACATGGTTTGTTTTATGGAGACTCAATTCAGCGTGGGCCGTAGATATGAAGGATATCCACAAATCCCTTACAGGACTTATTGAGTTCTATATCGTCGCACATGGTTCAATGGGAATATTGCACTTCATTATGTGGCGCTTTGGTAAGCAATAATTCGATCTCACTAAGCCAACGTAGAGTGCTCACTGCCCTATTTTATCACTATCAGGGGATTCACTAGTGAGCCATAACAATAGGGAGATCGCTAAATCTCGTTGTATAGGCTGGCGAAAGCATACTTCGCTTCATCTGCCAGCCTTTTTGAATGCCTTGTCCGGCAAACCACACCCTCCCGCGACCTTTCTTATTTATCTCGTCGAGAACGTTCATTAGCGCTTCACTATTTGGCTTGGGGCCGAACTCATCAAACAAGTTGAGTTGTAAGACTCCTTGATCATAAAAATCACCAAGCACGACCCCCGCTTTTTGATAACGCTTATCTGGCTGCCAAATTTTCGCTAAACAGGCGAGCGCCTGCTTGACGATATCTCGCGTGTCATTGGTGGGGGTTTCGAGCTGGGCCGATGCTGAATTTCCGTAATATGGATGCCGTTCCGCAAATGGTGATGTTTTAATGAAGGCGCTCACATGCTTGCAGAATTGACTTTCTCCTCTGAGCTTTTCAGCGGCCCTTTCTGCATAGCTACAGATAGCCTCTTTCATATCCTGATACTCAGTAATGTGATGACCAAAGCTGCGACTACATAGAATCTGTTGCTTCGTGGGAAGCATCTCCTCAATGCCCAAACATGATTCACCTCGTAATTCACGCACCGTTCTCTCAAGAACTACGCTGTAATTACGTCGTACATAGGCTAAATTCATATCAGCCAATTTTAGTGCTGTATCAACCCCTATTGTTCGCAGCGATTTAGATAGCCTTCTGCCAACGCCCCAAATCGTTTCCACTGGCATGAGAGCCATCAATTTTCTCTGCCGCAGTTCGTTGGTCAAAACAACAACACCACCGGTCTTACCCCATTGTTTCGCCGCATGGTTAGCCAATTTCGCCAGCGTTTTGGTTGGGGCAATCCCTACTCCCACGGTGAGATGGGTTCCCCACCAAATTTGCTCTCGAATCTCACGCCCATAGCCGTCAAGATCTCGGCAATGATTCACACCTCGCAGATCCAGAAATGCCTCGTCGATCGAATACAATTCCACGTGCGGAGCCATCTCTTCAAGCAAGGACATAACCCGTCGACTCATGTCACCATACAAAGAATAATTGCTACTAAACACATGGACGCCGTGTTGTTCACATAGCTGGCGCAGCTTGAAGTATGGCGTCCCCATAGTGATGCCGAGCTTTTTGGCCTCAACGGAACGAGCGATCACACAGCCATCATTATTCGATAGAACAACGATAGGCTGGCCACGTAAATCGGGGCGAAACGCCGTCTCACAGCTGGCATAAAAACTATTGACGTCAACAAGAGCAAACACTATCGCGCCTCATTAATTACAAATTTCACTACACCAAATGTTTCGAGATCCTCCCCCTCGTGAAGCTCAATCGGCGGGTAAGCGGGATTTTCAGCCAGAAGCCTCGTTCTAGGGTGCGTGACATAGCGTTTTACGGTGAACTCACCACCAAGACACGCAATGATAATGTCGTTGTGCTTAGGCCTGATACTCGAATCCACCAGCAATAACGAGCCGTCAAAAATACCGATCCCTACCATCGAGTCTCCAGCGACACGAACAAAATAGGTCGCGGCGGGATGTGCAATCAGCAGCTCATTTAGATCAATAGGCTTATCGATGTAATCCGCGGCGGGGCTTGGAAAACCGGCAGGTACACGATCGTCATAGAGAGGCAGTGGGATTGCCTGCTGGGAAACGGTGGCTGGATAAAATTTCATAACGTCAAACCAATATATGTATATGCATACAGTATAATGCTTGGTTTCAGTTATGAAAAGAGGCCGCTAGTGAGATAACCAGCGACGTAGAAGGAAAGTTCTGATTAGAAAGGAGTTAAATATTTCGTACGGAGGCTTGTCTTGATTAGCCAACGTCAGCCTGCAGAAAAATACCTAGCTCGAAAACATCTATTTAATCATTCAGATACATTCATGAATATCTCGTTTTATCACAACATCAGAGTTTTTTTTGCAGTAAAACCGGAGTTATTTTATTTATATAAATTGAATTATCTGGTATATCTGATAACACCAGAGCTTGAGCTCCGATTGTTACATTATTACCTATCTTAATAACATCAGATATAATACATGCATTAGCACCAATATCGACATTATTACCAATATTTATTGAATAGTGACTTCCATTTATATTTTTCACTCCAATGGTAACACCTTGTTTAATAGATACATTACCCCCAATGACCGCAAAATTTGTTATCACAACATTCGAGAAATGATTTATCCAAGGATTGTCTCCAATAATAGCCCCTAGCATTATATCCACATTGAAGTTTGAAATTAGGTCTCTATTTATTCTTTTTGCTACTTTTTTATAATTTCGATTACCACTGAGATACATCGCATTTGCTAATCTCCACCAAAACCAGAAAATCGCATTCATATTTGTACTTTTTTTAGACTTCCTATACTCTTTAAATAGCCTTAGCCAAGAAAACTTATATTTCCCTTTTAATATTTCAGTTTCCCATGACTTTCTTAAATCACTATTTATATTTGAAATTAGATATAAAAAAACAAAGAAGAGTTTCATATGATTGTTTATTTTAATTAGCTAAATTAATAAGTTAGAATAATATCTGTTCAGAAAAATAATGCAATGTAATTTTGTGAGAAATGGTATAGCTAATCACTCTGTAATCAGCAAGTGGTGCCGGAATTCTCCTAGTAAATGGCATTGAACTCCGGCACAGGTGCAGCCTGAATTATTTCAGATTTTCAACAATTTCACCGTGGCGTCCACATCTATCTCATCTTCTGAGAAGATCAGCGTCTCTCCTTGGAAGGTTGTGATCGCCAGTTTTTTCAGCGTACGCATTTCATCTGGTTTAGCGGCTGATTTCGGCTTGATATTATTCATCAATATCCCCACAGACAGCACCGTATTCTCTTTATCAATACGGCTATCCGCAGGCACTTCTTCGCTATAAACCAGATAGGATTTGATTGAGGTAAGCTTAAGCCGCTCGCCTGCAATATAGATATATTTACTTTCCGGTATAACCTTTACCGCATAAGCCGATAAGCCTTTGTTATTCGTGGTGGGCTCGAAAGTCACCGCCGCATCTTTCTTAATCAGATCAGGATTGGCGACCTTAATCACATGAAAATAGCGGTTATCACCGTTTTCATCTTTGATAAATCCAAAACCTTTATCTTTAAACCACGTTGTGATCGTTCCATTCATCGCCATTATCGCCTACTTAATTGTTTATCTACTCAGTTTTTACAGCGCGCAGTGTAAAGCACAATGGCTGCGCAGACTATGTATTTGGTTTACGAGACTGAAAATCGCAGACAGGTACCCGCATTTGAGATGAAATTCTGACATCTCTGGCCTATGCGGCTAGCTATCCAGAATGAATCTGTGTTTGCCTTGAACTCGCTGGGCATAAAAATGTAATGAAAAGCCCAGAAGGACTTTTCATATATGAGCACCAGTAAAACGTTAATTACCACATCAAATCATCAGGCACTTTAAAATCAGCATACGGATCGTCTTCATCCTGCTCTTCCTGACTCAGTGCACTATTTAATACGATACTGCTCGCATCTCGCTGGGCAATTTTATCAGCGACGCTCGCGGGAATGATTGCATACTGGCTCTCCCCGCTGCTATCAATCACCAAACGGGCAATGGCGAGGCGACCGCTAATCAGCTGGGCTTGTGTGACCTTATCCACCTCTATTTTTTTAATGACGTTATTGTCTGTGAAATTGAAGCCAATATCGCCTTTTGAAATGTCGATTTTGTTCATTTCAATAAGCTGTTTCACCTGAGCTTTATATTCTTTAGACAAAGCGGCCTGCTTTTGTTGCTCGCTGAGCTGTTTATCACGCTCAAGCTGTGCTTTCTTATTCTCTTCTACCGCTTCTCTTGCTTCACGCGCCTGCACCCGTGATTTTTTAGCCGTTTTCTGGACTTTGGCCATTTTTTTGCTGGTCACTAATCCCGCTTTTAGCATCTGCTCTTGTAAGGTGAGTTTTGTCATTTTGCTGTCTAAATCCGTTGAATAATTTACGGGATTATACCTGTATTCCTTGAGGCTATGCCAGATTGTAGAGGTGTTTATCGACGCTGCCACCAGATGGTTCTCAATGCCGGATGCGGTTGCACAGAGGTAAAGCCTGTAATCAAGAGCTCACAGGCGCGCCGCATGTGGCGGTGTGGTTTACAGCGACGTTTTCAGGGCTGATATTAGGAAACTGACCGGTTCATCCGGCGGAACATCCTGACGCAGGATGATGTGTAAAGGCGTGACACGGTGGGTGCCGTGGCTGAGGGGCAATGGTTTCAGTATGCCTGCCGCCAATTGTTGGTGAATATAGGCCTGCGGCAGCCAGCCATATCCAAGACCGGCCACGACAGCGCCTGCCGCCGCATCCAGAGTGGAGAAATCCCAGTTGTGGCTATCCCCTGAGGCCGTTTTACCGCCATCTGCTATTTGTACCCGTGGCCAATTGCCGAGTAGTGCTTCGGTCAACGTGCCGGATACCGACAGCAGCGGATGATCGCGATGTGCCACGGCAATAAAATCCACGTTCATTAGCCACTCTCCCCGGCCGGTAATATTTTGCCGGTCGGTCACGATCATCACGTCAGCATCGTCCACTGCGGGCATGGTGGGGAACATGCTCTCTGTGACTTCCGTTAGCCTCACCCGAATATGAGGCCAGCGTTGTTGGAATTGTTGCAGCGCAGAGAATAGGCGCTCCCGAGGATAGATAACGTCCACCACCAAATTAAGCTGCGATCGCATCCCTTCTTGCAGAGTCGCTGCCTGAGCCTCCACATAACTAAATGTTTTCAGGAGTGGGCGTACTTGGCGCAGCAGCGTGACCCCGGTTGGGGTTAATACAGTACGGCGCCCTTCTGGAACCAACAGCGTCACGCCCAGTAGCGTCTGGAGTTGCGCGAGATTATAGCTAATAGAAGACTGGCTTCGGTGTAGCGTATCGGCGGCACGTGCAAAGCTTCCGGTGGTGAAGACACAATCCAGAATTGCCCATTGTTCCAACGTGGTTCTATTCATAATGATTCACTTATTAGATTAATATCATCATAAATTAGCGCTATTCATCAAAATATTAAAGCATTAGACTAATTTTATCGAACAGAGGAGACCTGAAATGAGCAACTTTGATAAACATGATTTAAGCGGTTTTGTCGGTAAACATCTGGTGTACACCTACGATAACGGCTGGAACTACGAAATTTATGTCAAAAATGAACAAACCTTGGACTACCGTATTCACAGCGGTTTGGTAGGGAATCGTTGGGTCAAAGATCAGCGGGCTTATATTGTCCGCGTGGGTAAGGATATTTACAAAATATCCTGGACGGAGCCAACCGGGACGGATGTGAGCTTAATTGTCAACCTGGGGGATAAACTCTTCCATGGCACTATTTTCTTCCCACGTTGGGTGATGAATAACCCCGAAAAAACGGTTTGTTTCCAGAATGACCATATTCCGCTGATGAATCAGTACCGTGATACTGGTCCGGCTTATCCGACGGAGGTTATTGATGAATTTGCCACCATCACCTTTATTCGTGACTGCGGTGCGAATAATGATGATGTGATTGCCTGCGCGGCGAGTGAATTGCCGGAGAATTTTCCAGATAATCTGCGTTAAATAACAACCCGTTAAATTTAAAAGAAACCGTCGTAGTGAGCGGTTTCTTTTGTTTTGCTACTAAACCGGAACGTTGCCATTCAACCGCAAGTTTGAGCACCGTTATTCCTACTAGCGGTGCGGTAGATTGACTGTGCTATCCTCCCGTTTAATTTGTCAGGAGGGAAACAATGCATATAGACACCAAACTCAGACTAGCGTCTCTTTTCTACCTCATCGTTGCATATGCCATCGCCCTGCCATTGATGGCTCTTTTTACAGATCTGGTGATAACCGGCAGCATTATTGATATATGGAGGGGTTCATACTCATTTGCAGAACTGCTAAGCTTCCGTAAAATTCTTTTCCTAAAATTCGCCGGATTAGGTGCTGTTCTTGGCTTTTTCTACTGGCTATTTTTCTATAGAAAATACAGACATCACGACCCGCTGGACAAATATTTTAAGTAATCACTGGCACTGTGTGCTGGTCTAATCCTGCATTAAATGTGGGGCTTTTTGAACTGCCATAATTACGACTATGGTATTGGCCAGAGATACGCCCCCACGCTTCGCTCCATGGCCAGTAGAAACTGGCAACTATCTTAAGGATCTGGCAAGCAACAAAATCGATTAAAGCCAGTAACTCTTTCTATAGAAAGAGGAGTAAATTAATTGCTTAAATACTAGTAACCCGCGGCTTTATTAGCAGCCTTTATACGTTTGTTTCTTGCATCCTGTTCTTGTTTATCTGTAGCTTGCATTATCCCGCTGGCAGCATCTACCCAATCATTTGCAGTACAACCTGATAATCCCATGCCCAGCATAAGTGCAAACACATACCTCATTTTAGCTCCATCATCTCATGCTTGTATCAATAACGTCCGCGTAATACTCAATATATTCAACGCCTAGTAATAACTTTAACTAAGAATGACATCATGGGCAAGATGAGGTTTTCAACGCAGGCTATATAATCACAAGCGATAATTTAGAGCTTAATTAATCTTATTTATTTGATACCCTATCGGAATTGAGTAAAAAACGGTCGCACTAGGCTCCCGTTGACATATTTAGTATTTACCCGATTATATGTGCTTAATAATCACGCCACTAAACTATCGACATTTCAGCAGCTTAGCTGCCTTCTAGCTGACGTTCGAAGTCATAGGTGTACTTTTTAGTACGGGCGGTAATTATCTGCACCCGCGTGGTTTACACTGAGGGGATCACGATGGTTCGGTGGCCTGCTGGTGATTTTGGTGTTAGCCAGTCGGACGCGTTAAGGCCGGCATGGCCGTAATATAATGCTCAAGTCATAATGTAAGGATTAAAGATGGAAATAAGCTGGAAGGCATTGCGGGGCAGCAGCCTTAGCGCACGGCAGCTGCATGATATTCTGGCACTGCGCATCGCGGTTTTTGTCGTGGAGCAGACGTGCCCTTTTCAGGATATTGACGGGCAGGATCTGCCTGAGAGTACCCTCCACGTTGCTGGCTACAGCAACGAAAAGCTTGTCGCCTACGCCAGGGTGCTACATGTGGATGACTCTCCGGATGCGGCTAAAATCACGCGGGTGATTGTTGATGATACATTCAGGGGGCAGAGGCTGGGCGCCAGGCTAATGGAAGAAACGATGTCCCTTATCCACGATCATGCGCCACGCAAGGCGATAAAGCTCTCTGCGCAGTCTCACCTCGTCAGATTCTATGAGGGATTCGGGTTTAAAACGGCGTCCAGTGAATATCTGGATGACGGCATCCCCCATAAGGACATGGTGTATACGGACGCCTGAGTCTTACCGCGCCTGACGGCTCGACGTCGCCTACTGGCGCTGTACTGACTGGCAAGGATTTTTGGTAAACAAGAGACAGCAGAAGCGTTGCAGCCAAGATACTGGCAATGACGGCCGCTCGGATACCGGCGTGCTTCCGTTCACGCAGCTGGACTCTCGGTACAGCCCCGTCCGTTACTGCAAGTAGGCGGCAGGGATAATGAGAAAGTGATTGTATCAGCGGATTCAGAACGCAGGAAAGCAGCGCCCTTGTTAACGTACAGACCTGCTTACTGAGGTTTCAACGGCTTTTTAGATTAAAAATCTGGTCAGACCCGCTACGCGCGAGTTTTTTAGCGTGTCGACAGGAAACAACGGGGCATTAACAGCCCCGTTTACATTTGCATTATTACATGTGCTTAATAATCGCGTCACCAAACTCTGAACATTTCAGCAGCTTAGCGCCTTCTAGCTGACGTTCGAAGTCATAGGTTACGGTCTTGGCTGCGATCGCGCCTTCCATGCCTTTAACAATCAGGTCAGCCGCTTCGAACCATTCCATGTGACGCAGCATCATCTCTGCAGAGAGGATGATTGAACCAGGGTTCACTTTATCCTGACCCGCATACTTAGGTGCTGTGCCGTGGGTCGCTTCGAACAACGCGCATTCGTCACCGATGTTTGCCCCTGGTGCGATACCGATACCCCCAACCTGTGCCGCTAAGGCATCGGAGATATAGTCGCCGTTCAGGTTCATACACGCGATAACGTCGTACTCCGCTGGGCGGAGCAGGATCTGTTGCAGGAACGCATCAGCAATAACGTCTTTAACAATGATGTCTTTGCCCGTTTTCGGGTTCTTGATTTTTACCCATGGGCCGCCATCGATCAGCTCACCGCCGAACTCTTCACGCGCCAACTGGTATCCCCAGTCTTTAAATGCGCCTTCGGTGAACTTCATGATATTGCCTTTATGAACCAGCGTCAGAGAATCACGGTCGTTGGTAATCGCATACTCGATTGCCGCTCGAACCAGACGCTTAGTGCCCTCTTCAGAACAAGGTTTAATGCCGATGCCGCAGTGCTCTGGGAAGCGAATTTTTTTCACGCCCATTTCATCACGCAGGAACTTGATCACTTTATCGGCTTCGGCGCTGTCAGCCTTCCATTCGATGCCAGCATAGATGTCTTCCGAGTTTTCACGGAAGATGACCATGTCGGTCAGCTCTGGCTGCTTAACTGGGCTTGGCGTGCCCTGATAGTAACGCACTGGACGCAGACAGATGTACAGATCGAGCTGCTGGCGCAATGCCACGTTAAGAGAGCGAATGCCGCCGCCAACAGGAGTGGTTAGAGGGCCTTTGATCGCTACACGGTAATCACGAATCAGATCCAGCGTTTCTTCTGGTAACCATACGTCTTTGCCGTAAACCTGAGTCGATTTCTCGCCGGTGTAGATTTCCATCCAAGAGATTTTGCGTTCGCCTTTGTAGGCTTTGTTAACGGCCGCGTCGACCACTTTGATCATCGCAGGAGTAACGTCAACACCGATACCGTCACCTTCAATGAACGGAATCACCGGGTTATGCGGAACAACCAGTTTCCCCTGAGCATCAACCGTAATTTTCTTACCTTCAGCCGGAACAACAACTTTGCTTTCCATTAACCTCTCCTTCAGCGCAAGTACTTAGTAAAGTTCGCTACCCATAAACCTGAGTCTATTGTTTTTTGTACGGTAACTGCTTGATTTAGCTAAGGCGTAAATTGTAAAAAATGCCGCCTTTTGTTAATGCAATGTAAGATACCTGTCAATATTACTTGAAATATTGTCCGTAGCCAATCGGAATACGATTTCAGTTATAATGTTTCTACCATTCGTCATGATGAATACTATGTCAAAATTCCCTGTTAGAAATCACAAAGTTAACCGATTCAGCACTCGTTCTGCTGCGGCGGTTAAGCGCCCTCGCGGGCCACGAAAGGTGGTTATATTCAATAAGCCTTTTGATGTTTTACCACAGTTCACCGATGAGGCTGGACGCTCCACTTTGAAAGACTTTATCCCTTTAACTGACGTATATGCCGCTGGTCGACTCGATCGCGACAGCGAAGGCCTATTGGTGTTAACCAACGATGGTAAGTTGCAGGCCCAACTCACCCAGCCAGGTCAGAAAACAGGGAAAGTCTATTATGTTCAGGTGGAAGGCGTGCCAGATGACGCCGCCTTGGCACAGTTCCGCCAAGGACTTGAACTGAAAGATGGCATGACGCTGCCCGCCGGTATAGAAATCGTTGCTGAGCCAGAATGGCTATGGCCACGTAATCCCCCGATCCGCGAACGGAAATCAATTCCTACCGCATGGATAAAAGTTATACTGTTCGAAGGACGTAACCGACAAGTGCGCCGAATGACCGCACACATCGGTTTCCCTACATTACGCCTAATCCGGTATTCGATGGGCGACTACACTCTGGACAATCTGGCTAACGGAGAATGGCGGGAGATGCCGGCGTAGTTCTGTGCACGACAAAATATTGTCACGCCATGCGACTGCTGAAGGTTAACTTTCTCCATTATACCGCGGGTGATTTTGGCCTTCGCGTTTGTCATGGAAGATAAAGATATGTATCAACGCACTCTCGTTGCAATAGTGTTATGTGGCATATCGTCACTCTGTTTTGCCCAGACGGATTGTGACGCTATCGCCGGAATGGCCGCCGGAGAAGCGAGCTACCGCTATGATTCTGCTCAGGTGAAAGCAAGCGATACTCGGCTACACTTTTACTCTGCCCCCGCTTCTGACTGCCAACTTCCTGCATTTTTAGTGCACGGCAATACGGTAGAAATACTCAGGGACTCAGTACGGTATACCGAATCTGGAGGCATAGACGACGCATCAAAGCGACCGTTTTACTATGTCCGCTATCGTGATGCCAAAGGCGTATTTGCCACCGGTTGGATCATCGCCGTAGGGTTAGTACCGCTAGCAAATCCATTGCCTGTGCCCCCTGCATGCCAAAAGTGGGCGAATAGCACGATGCCGACGCGTAAAAGCATGGCTCCCGCGTCGGATAATCATTACAAAATTCAGGGAAGCGAGCGGGTGTGGTTCTACTCAATGCCAAATGAGCAGTGCCGTAGCAATACCGTTTTCTTAGTTGAGGGCGACACGATTGCCACACAGGAGCAATCCGACGATGATTTTGTCGAATCCGTTTATTACACCGCCGATCATCGTATCGTACGAGGTTGGCTGAAAAAATCGCGCCTGCAGCCACTCAACAGCGGCGATAGTTATCGCGACGATATCAACCCCTTATCGACGGATAAAGCATCACGGGTAATCACGCTGGCATTGCGTAACGACTATCAATGTACTTTCTATGAAAGCTGGAACGACGAAAAAAACATTCAGATCATTGTGCGCGAAGATCATCAGTCTGACCAATGCCGCGGCGCTGGCGATCCAGAAACATCGCCTGCCGTGGCTTATATTGATATTAATAAGCAGAGCGGAAAAATCACCTGGCCAGACTTATTTGATGACACTGAGGATTAAAGGAACAATATGCTAAAACCACACGTTACCGTCGCCTGTGTCGTGCAATCGCAAGATCGCTTTTTGATTGTGGAAGAAACCGTTCATGGCAAGCCAACGTGGAATCAGCCAGCCGGCCATCTGGAAGCGAATGAAACACTGCTAGAGGCAGCAGTACGTGAATTGTGGGAGGAAACGGGAGTTCGTGCTCAGCCTCAGCACCTACTGCAAATGTATCAGTGGGTGGCTCCCGATAATACACCATTTTTACGTTTTACCTTTGCCATCGATTTACCCGAGCAGCCCGAGACTCAGCCGCAAGACGACGATATTGATCGTTGCCTATGGCTCACCGCTGATGAAATTATTCATAGCGATCGGCTACGCTCGCCTTTGGTACGCGAAAGCATTTTGCGTTATCAGCGTCCAGAGCGCTATCCGCTGGAAATTCTAGCGACTTTTGGCTGGCAATCTAAACCGCCCGTCACGGCTATCTAGTCTCTCCCTGATAAACTCGGTGGGCTATTGTCCACCATCGTCAATAACGCCACCGAGTTCTCCTTCACATCGTCAGCGTTGACAAAACTATTTTAAAAATAGTTTCCTTTTCTTGCATCCAATCTAGGATCTCATCCGTATATGAGTATGTGAGGCACAGAGCCTGACTTTTCTCCTACTCATAAGGAACACATCATGAAAATGTTTACCCGTACTCTACTCTGCACTTCCCTGCTGGTATGTGGCGCATCTGCATTGGCACAAAACATGAATGAAGCCTCCATGATGTCGGGAGGAACCACGATGGTTGGCGGCGCAGCCATGTACCCGCAAAAAAATATCGTTGAAAATGCGTTGAACTCCAAAGATCACACAACCTTAGTGGCCGCAGTCAAAGCCGGTGGTTTGGTTGATACGCTGCAAGGAAAAGGTCCATTCACCGTATTTGCACCGACTAACGCCGCTTTTGCCGCGCTACCAGCGGGTACCGTCGAAACTCTGTTGAAACCGGAGAATAAAGCCAAACTGGTTGCGATACTCACTTATCATGTTGTCCCCGGCGCACTGGATATGAAATCGCTCGAGAAAAAGATCCACGCAGGCCACGGCCAAACGATGTTAAAAACGGTGAACGGTCAGGAAATTTGGTTAATGCAAAACGGCCCTCACAATATCCAGATCAAAGATGCCAATGGTGGAGTTGCGAATATCAGCACCTACGATGTTCAGCAGAAGAACGGGGTGATTGATGTGATTGATAAGGTGCTTCTTCCTAAATAAAACCGTCACGCAGAAACTTGAGTCTATACTTTGCAACAGGCTTCTCTGCGCAAGGTTTGACCATGAATAGTGACGATATTGAGAATCTAACACGGCTCATTCAGGAGGCTGCTCGGGGCAATCGAGCGGCCTTTGAAGAGCTCTATCGTCAGACATCGCCGCGTCTTTATTCAGTTGCCCTGCAAATCCTCAAAAACGCAGCTTGGGCGCAAGATATTCTGCAAGAAAGCTTTATCACTATTTGGCACAAAGCCGCTAGCTATCAGCCTGGTCTAAGCAGTCCGCAGACATGGCTAACACATATCGTGCGCAACCGTGCCATTGACGGTCTGCGTACAGGTAACGCACGCTATGAAATCACCGGTGACGACGAGTTAGATACGCTGGTAAGCAGCGCGTTTGTTAACGACGATCCGCTGCAACATATCCATGACGGGGTACAGAATCTGCGATTGAAACAGTGCCTCTCCGGATTACCTTCAGACCAGCAGCAAACGGTGGTTCTAGCCTACTATCAAGGCATGTCGCATGCTGAGGTTTCCGAATTTCTCCGCCAACCGTTAGGCACCATTAAAAGCTGGATACGGCGAGGGCTAGAGCAGCTAAAAGGATGCTTAGGACTATGATCCCACGTAGCGAACATCTGGATCATCTCGCTGGGGAATATGTGATTGGCACCCTACGGGGTTCAGCACGCACTCGCTTTGAGCAATGGCTAGCGCAAGATCCCGAGCTGCAAATACGCGTACTGCGTTGGCAAAATGGCCTAGCGCCTTTGGATGAATTGTACCGCCCGATCCAGCCACCTGCACATGTTTGGCAAAATATCAGTAAACGGTTAGATATTGAAAGTGACAACGTCACTAGCATTCAATCACACTGGCTGAAACGCCACGGCTGGATTGGCGTCACTGCATTAGCTGCTGCATGTCTTTTGCTCGTATTGCTACCGAGAACGCTGGTGAAACCATCCACCCCGCCCGCCGAAGTCGCGGTACTCGCCGCTCAAGACAACGGTATGCGTTGGTTGGTGAGTCTCAATCCCAATAGCCACGCTTTGACCTTGATGCCACCACGCGGTCTAAATATTCCAAGCAATCGCAGTTTAGAACTTTGGGCAATTCCCCAAGGCGGCAAACCTATTTCGCTGGGTATTATCAGCAACTCAGCGTTAAGTGCGGTGTCCGCTTTAGGCAAACCTATCATTAACGGCAGCTTACTCGCGATTAGCTTAGAGCCACGCGGCGGTTCACCTACCGGCCAACCGACCGGCAAAGTACTGTTTAGCGGCAGTATTCAGCTGTAATAATGCTGACAGGCAAGGATGCCTAATTTCGCGAGGTTCCCTTGTTAGACCAGTCGTCTAGAAAATAAGGTATGGAGCTTTTTCCATGCCCTGCTTTCGTGCTAAAATCCGCCCCTTAAATTTGTGTTCCACTCAGACTGTGAGAGTCTCATGTCAGATAACAGCCAGAAAAAAGTGATCGTCGGGATGTCCGGCGGCGTTGATTCCTCCGTATCCGCCTATCTATTACAACAACAGGGATATCAGGTTGCTGGCCTGTTCATGAAGAACTGGGAAGAAGACGACAACGAAGAATACTGCTCTGCGGCAACCGATTTAGCAGATGCTCAAGCAGTATGTGACAAGCTGGGTATCGAGCTGCATACCGTCAATTTTGCGGCCGAATACTGGGATAATGTCTTTGAACTGTTTTTGGCAGAATACAAAGCGGGTCGCACACCAAATCCAGATATCCTGTGCAACAAAGAGATCAAATTTAAAGCATTTCTTGAGTTTGCCGCCGAGGATTTAGGCGCAGATTACATCGCCACCGGCCACTATGTTCGCCGTCGAGATATCGATGGCACGACACAATTACTGCGTGGAGTTGACACCAATAAAGACCAAAGTTATTTCCTTTATACCTTGAGCCATGAGCAGGTGGCACAAAGCCTGTTCCCTGTTGGGGAATTGGAAAAGCCAGAAGTCCGCAAAATTGCAGAACAACTGGACCTAGCTACGGCGAAGAAAAAGGACTCCACCGGAATTTGCTTCATCGGTGAACGCAAGTTCCGTGATTTCCTTGGTCGCTATTTGCCCGCGCAGCCGGGCAAAATCATGACCGTCGACGGTGAAGAGATCGGCCAACATCAGGGGCTGATGTATCACACGCTCGGTCAGCGTAAAGGATTAGGTATCGGTGGTACTAAAGATGGCGGCGAAGATCCATGGTACGTGGTGGAAAAAGATCTGGAAAATAATGTTCTGCTAGTCGCTCAAGGCCACGATCACCCAAGTCTCTATTCTCAGGGTTTGATTGCTCAGCAATTGCACTGGGTCGATCGTAAAACCGTGACCGAACCATTCCGCTGTGTGGTGAAAACGCGTTATCGCCAACCGGACATTGCCTGTACCGTCACCCCTATTGATGACGAGCGCATTGAAGTCCGCTTCGACGAACCTGTTGCGGCCGTCACACCGGGGCAATCAGCCGTATTCTATATTGACGAAGTGTGCCTTGGTGGCGGCGTGATAGAACAGCGCATCATCGACTAAAATTCAGCCTACCCCCACGCACAGGAGAGCAAAATAAGCTCTCCTGTTTGCTTATTGACAGAATTCAGACATTTATCCACGTACCCTTTCTAAAATTGCGGTTGAAACTCACGTGCTAGACTGAGAATATTCTGACTAATACTAATCAGAGATAAACGATGAATCCGCTACAGTCGCTTGATGTTCTCTATATAAATGCCTGTGTCACTTATGCTTCGCTGTCTGTGACCTATTTTGTGCTAAGCAAACAGAATGCATTAAGCGCGACGTCGTCATTAAGCCGCAGGATTTTGTTCGGTCTGGTGGCGGGATTGATTTCACTCTATCTGACGCGCAGCAAGATGTATTTTACGTCCGAAGTGTATTACAGCTTTGAGATCGTACCTATGCTGCTGGTCACCTTCTTTGGTGGAGGCATTGCGGGTATCACCGCATGGTTTGTAAACTTTGCCACGACCGGCGGTTTCGTCTTAGATAATCTTCTGCTGGCGGTAATGCTGATCCCGCTGCTACTCGCCCGCGTGTGGAAACGCAATACTTTTCGCACCTATCTCAAGACAATTATTCTTATAACCCTTTATCGCATCGTGGTTGTCTTGCCGTTTTTACATACACAAGGCAACGTCATCGATATTCTGGTTTATCAAGCCGTTTCATTTCTTTGCCTACTGGTGTGCTACCAGACCTTATCAATTAAACGCCGCAGCGTGGATGCGTTTTTTAAAGTGCGCGCCGAATCTTTACGTGACGCCATGACAAAAGTGCATAATCGACAGTCATTGGAGTTACAGTTACAGGCGCTGTCCAAATCCCGCACCCCTTGCTGCTTAGTGATGATCGACATCGATAATTTCAAATTGGTGAACGATACCTACGGCCACTTGGCTGGCGATCAGGTACTGGTTGAAGTGGCTGAGCTCATGAACCTCATCACTCGTTCAAGCGACTTTATTGCCCGCTTTGGTGGTGAAGAGTTTGCGATTATTATCCACCACGACGATTTGAATCGTGCTTTCCAGATTTGTGAGCGTATCCGCTTATCCATCAGCAACCGAAAATTTTTCTTATCGCATGGCCCCAAAATACATGTCACCGCATCCTTTGGGATCAGCCTCTATGATGGCAAAACGTCAACAGTAGAAGAAACTCTCAATCGAGCCGATAATGCACTGTATCAGGCAAAGCATACCGGTAAAAATAAGGTTGTTTTGGGGTAAAAACGTGCCAACACCTCTCTACGTTGAACAGAACCAAGCCAAATGACCACACTGGTGTGGATTGCCTCTGTGTTTAAGCCCTGCTTTGTGGCATGATCTGCCCTTAAATTTATACACGGGTTTTCAGACTCGTGTTAATTTTGTCCTTGCCCGCGCATACAGGAGTCTCCGTGGCGAAGAATTACTACGACATCACCTTGGCATTAGCCGGTATCTGTCAATCAGCTCGTCTGGTTCAACAGCTGGCACATGAAGGTCAATGCGATAACACCGCAATGAGAACGTCGCTAAACAGTATTCTTCAAACTAACCCGCCTTCTACGCTCGCCGTATTTGGCGATCACGAGCGCGACCTCAAGCTGGGTCTTGAAACACTGCTGAACGTGTTGAATGCTAATCGCCAGGGACCTGGCGCAGAATTGACCCGCTACTGCCTAAGTTTGATGGTGTTGGAACGCAAGCTGTTTGCCAACAATAGCGCTATGCAAACACTGTCTGAACGCATCAACGTTTTAGACCGTCAACTCGCCCACTTTGACCTCGAGTCAGAAACCATAGTCAGCTCTCTGGCCTCGATCTATGTGGATGTCGTTAGCCCTTTAGGACCACGTATTCAGGTCACAGGGTCGCCAACCATCCTGCAAAATCCGCTGATTCAAGCCAAAGTGCGCGCTGCACTGCTGGCGGGGATCCGTTCAGGTATTCTGTGGCAACAGGTCGGCGGTGGCCGTTTACAGCTGATGTTTTCACGTAATCGCCTGTTCCAGATGGCACAAAATTTACTCACGCATTGCTAGTTCCGGTGGTATTCCACCGGACGTTTTATCGATTTGATTATCCACCTCAATCCCTCAGGAGTTGCTACCGATGGAATTATCCTCTCTGACCGCAGTGTCACCGATTGACGGCCGCTATGGCGATAAAGTCACCGCGCTACGTCCGATTTTCAGTGAATATGGTCTGCTGAAGTTCCGTGTGCAGGTAGAAGTACGCTGGCTGCAAAAATTGGCAGCCTGTGCAGAAATTCGCGAAGTTCCGTCTTTTGACGCCGACGCAAACGCTTACCTTGATAAAATCGTTGCCGAATTCAGCGAGCAAGATGCTCAGCGCATTAAAACCATCGAACGCACTACCAACCATGACGTCAAAGCCGTCGAATACTTTTTGAAAGAGAAAGTTGCCGAAGTCCCTGCGCTGCATGCGGTATCTGAATTCATCCATTTTGCCTGCACTTCTGAAGACATTAACAACCTGTCTCATGCGCTGATGCTGAACACCGCCCGCGAAGAAGTCATCAAGCCGCAGTGGCGCAAAATTATCGACGCCATCGCCGGTCTAGCTCAGGAGTATCGCGATATTCCTCTGCTGTCTCGCACCCATGGTCAGCCAGCAACGCCGTCCACCGTCGGTAAAGAGTTTGCCAACGTGGCATACCGTATGGAGCGCCAGTTCCGCCAGTTAGAGAAAGTAGATATTCTCGGCAAAATTAACGGTGCCGTCGGCAATTATAATGCGCACCTAGTCGCCTATCCTGAAGTCAACTGGCATCAGTTCAGTGAAGAGTTTGTCACCTCACTGGGCATTCAATGGAATCCGTACACGACTCAAATCGAACCGCATGATTACATTGCTGAACTGTTCGACTGTGTAGCACGTTTCAACACCATTCTGATCGACTTCGATCGTGACATCTGGGGCTATATCGCGCTCAGCCACTTCAAGCAGAAAACTATCGCTGGCGAAATTGGTTCGTCGACCATGCCACACAAGGTAAACCCAATCGACTTCGAAAACTCCGAAGGCAATCTGGGTCTGTCAAATGCGGTATTAGGTCACCTTGCATCTAAGCTGCCGGTTTCTCGTTGGCAGCGTGACCTTACAGACTCCACTGTCTTGCGTAATCTGGGCGTTGGCTTGGGTTATGCACTGATTGCCTATCAGTCGACGTTGAAAGGGATCAGCAAACTGGAAGTGAACCGCGATCATCTATTGGATGAGCTGGATCATAACTGGGAAGTTTTGGCTGAGCCAATTCAAACCGTGATGCGCCGTTATGGTATTGAAAAGCCTTATGAGAAGCTGAAAGAGCTAACCCGTGGTAAACGCGTCGATGCAGCAGGAATGCAGGCCTTTATTGATGGTTTAGCACTACCTGATGAAGAAAAAACTCGCCTGAAAGCGATGACGCCAGCCAACTATATCGGCGAGGCTATCACTTTGGTGGATAAGCTGAAGTAGTCCCGTATCTACCTCATGCATTCACTCAAACTGCTCACTTCGGTGGGCAGTTTTTATTCAATCACACACCGTTTGTCTATCAATACCTCCCTCCTCCACGAAATCACGCTTTTTTCCTTCTGCTATCTGAAATCACGGTCTACACTGAGAATCTCATCCGTCTTAATCAATACCAATAATCCGGACGTTCAAAGCTATGAGCGCTGAAAATAGCCAGCAATTATTGAATAAATTACAGCAAGATATTGCCCAAACGGGCTCAATGCCAATTTATCTGAGATTTAATGAGTCTCTACGTGAAGCCATCGATCAAGGGATCGTGAAACCGGGAGACTTTCTCCCCAGCGAACGTGCTTTTACTGACGCATTGAAAATTTCGCGAATTACCGTCCGTAAAGCGCTGGCATGTTTAGAACAGGACGACATCATCGGGCGAGGCCGAGGCTTTGGCACCATGGTGAAGAATGTGCCAACTCCGCCGCTGGCATACTCACTCGCCACCATTAAAGGATTCTCAGGCGAAGTTAATTTGCAAGGACGTATCCCCGGTTCCGTATGGCTAAAACGCGAGCGCGTTGTCGCTTCTGTTAGCGTGGCTGAAAAACTCAGTATTCCACAAAATAGCCCGGTGTTTCGCCTTGAGCGTATTCGCACCGTTGACCATAGCCCGGTTTCTGTCGCGATCTCCTACGTAGTTGAAGATGCTATTGATGACGTGGAACAAATTGGTAACTCGCTGTATGACTATCTACGCAGTCGCCGAATTCAATTTGGCAAACTCTATAGCCAAATAAGCGCCTGTTTAGCTGATAATGAACTGCGCGAGAAATTATTGATTAAAGAGCCTTCCGCGATGCTAGTGATTCGTCAAACCCTGCTCGATCACGAACTACGACCGCTGGAGTACAGCATTAACTATTGTCGTGGTGATATGTACGAATACTCTACCGAAGACTAAGCGTTACGTTGTCACAAAAAAATAGCGCCATCTAAGGATAACGTGGATGGCGTTTTATTTTTCGCATCCTGCAAAGCCGCTCGCAAAACGTGCTTAGCATTAGCTCATTTTGTCACACATCCTCGCGTATAACCTCGCAGATATTTATCACCAACCTCATTACACCGAGACCTTCGGCCTTATCCGTCTTACCCTGCTTTACCGCTAGATCAGCGCAAACTATTTTCCTCCATTTTAAACGTTGTGCTTGCCAAACGCACAGACTTGTATAAAATTTTATACACAAGGACGCGCACGATGCATACATCAAAAAGGACTTTCATTGCTATCACGCTGTCAGGGCTGCATATTTCTCCTGTCGTTAAACCCATTGACTGGCGGGGCTCCTCTCGCAAAACGTTAATTTCGTTTTCTGAGAGCGTAAAGAAAATCGCAGGGTTTGAGCTACATCGCGTGCAACACGGGCTGGAACCTAGGCATTGGAAGCCAAGAAACGATTTAGGCGCTGGCGTGACTGAGATTCGTATCAACGAAGACAACAACCAGCACCGCATCATATATGTTGCTACGTTCCACGAATGCATTTATGTGCTGCACTGTTTTGTTAAAAAAACACAAAAAACATCGCAGAAAGACAATGAAATCGTGGCATTGCGCTACCAAGAAATCATCAAAGAAAGGAGTCTCAAACATGGCTGATCATATTGATGTTAAATCTCGTCACCTCACGCCAGCCGATGGGAATATTTTTACCGAGTTAGGTTTTTCTAGCGTTACAGCCACGCAATTACAGGCCGAATCTCTGGCACAAATTAGTGCAGAACTTGAGATGAAAGTCATGCTGATGGTTGAAATCACCCAGTGGATTACCACAAACAATCTCAAGCAGAGCGCCGCCGCTGAGATCTTGAATATCTCTCGTCCTAGAGTGTCAGATGTTGTTAATCAAAAGACCGATAAATTCACTATCGACTCGCTTGTCGGCATGTTAACAATGACCGGCAAGCGAGCACGATTGATTATTGAGTAGTGCTTGCTTGAGTCGTGCTTGAAGGAGACTGGGCGTAACGGGTTAGAAAAATGTCGTTAGTTCTCCAACCGTCGGCGCGCAATCACCGCCTCGGAATGAAACCACATACGCGGCAACGTGGTTGGCTAATATCAACGAATCTTTAGCCGTGAGTCCACTCGCCAGCCCTGCGAGCAATCCCGCACAATGACTATCGCCCGCACCGATCGTATCAACCACCTGTACACGACAGGGTTCAACCCATCCAGCATCGTCATGAGACCGTTGGTAATAACACCCTGCATCTCCCATTCTGACCACCACGAGTTCATGAGTCAGCTCATAAAGCCGATGGCAGAATGCGACAACGTCATCACCTTGCATGCCCAAGAGCTTAGCCTCACGCTCGTTCAACGTCAGGATCACTCCGGGGCGAAGCAGTTGTTGTACTGTTTGCGGGGCAATACGATCTAATCGAGGGCCAAAATCAATCACGACTTTAACTTCCACAGGCAAGTGCTGTAGCCAATTAATCAATACATCGCTGTTCGGAGAACTTAACTGATAACCAGAGACTGACACAAAACCGGATGTTGGCTGCATAGATTCCAGCCAATGCGGCTGCCATTGGTTCTCAATGCCGTCGAAAGAGATAAAAGTACGCTCACCATCCGGCTCAACCAGCGCCAGGCACCAGCCATTATCGCCACCGTTTACATTAAGCTGACTTTCAATACCTTTCCGCGCCATTTCCGCTCGTAAGCGATCGGCCCACATACCTTCGCCAACGGGCAGCATCGGTGTGCAATTTACCTCAAGACGATGCAGTGCTAAGACAATATTAAGCGCGCAGCCCCCCAGATGTACGCCGCGCTCGAAAGCAGGCTGATCGCCACCTCGCTCAGGCAAACGATCGGTTTCTGCCACAACGTCCATCACTGAGGCACCAAGCACCATCACGGGCTGCGCCTGCTTGCGTTGTTCAACAAATTGGTTCAGCCACGGTTTCATTATTTGCTTTCCTGCCATTGAGCGCGAAATTGTTCAAACGCACGGCTATAGCGCGTCATATCAATGGGATTGGTTTTCTTTAGCGTATCCAGCCACGCCTTTTTGATCGCATCAACGCCTTGCAATGCACCACAGATCGCCGTCGCCATTGCCCCGATGGTGTCGGTATCGCCCCCAAGGTTGGCACACAATTCCGCGCACCGATTCGGACAGCCGTTAGCCAAATCCACCATTGCTATCGCTGCAGGAACTGATTCGATAGTACTCACACCGGCTCCGACCAACTGATAGACACGCTCGCTGGCATCTTCAATACCATCCGCATGGGCAACCACGGAAAGCGCGAGTTCGATACGCGCTGCCAGCGACGCGCTGAAAGTGGATGGACGGAATTCTTGTGCATAGGCGGCAACGGAAGGCAAAGCCGTTTTAATTTCGGCCCAGCTTGCGCCCTCAATCGCTTTAGATACTGACCACGCAATGACGACTGCCCCCGCGACAGCAATATCAGACTTATGCGTTGGGCTCGACGCCTCCCAAACCTGATCAACAAAGGTGCGTAACGGTGCCGATGGCAAGACACACCCTAGGGGGGAAACACGCATTGCTGCGCCATTCGTCACACCATTGTTTTCCAAACTGCTAATCGGCTTGCCTTCTTTCTGCTCACGCAGCGCCACTTTAGAGCTTGGGCCCAAGATATTTTTATTGAATGCATCAAAGCTATCGACCCAACGAATAACGTTACGCGCAATCAGCTCTGGAACCACTTTCCCATTTGCCTCTAACAAGGCATCGGCTAATGCTAGCGCCATTGACGTATCATCGGTGAATTGGCCGGCGGAAAAATAACAAGCAGCAGAGTTTTCCTGTGGGCCATCCAGAAAACGATCAATCCAACCAAAATGACTGCGCACCCGAGAACGTGGCCACAGCTCAGACGGCATCCCCAGAGAGTCTCCCAACATCTGGCCATAAAGCGCTCCCAGAATGCGTTGCTGGATAGTTAGATCTTTTCCTGCCGATACTTGTAACGTCATAACAACCTCAATATTTCATCGGAGACACGGGCCAAAGACCTGTCGTCTCCGCTAGGATTCAAAAAACAGTATTAATTTCAGAGGGCAATTTGGCCGATTTCTTTACTCTTTTCGCGGAAAAATAGTACGAATAACAGCATGACCGCAAACACCATCGCAGCCCCCACGCCCCAGACGGTAAACCAGTCGAAAGTCATCCCGTTGTGCGCTTCAGGTAGTTGGAATGCTGTCATTGCACGCCCGCCTAGCCAGTTACCAATAAAGCTACCGAAGCCCTGACAAATCAGCGTGATCAGGCCTTGAGCCGCGGTGCGCATATGAGCAGGTGCTTTCTTATCAACATAGATATAACCGGTGACAAAATAGAAGTCATAACTCACGCCATGCAACAGAATGCCGATGAATAACATGCTGTACATCAGCATGTCTGCTGTACCGCCGTAGATAAAGAGAACATAGCGGATACCCGCGGTGACAAAGCCTAACAACAGCACTTTCTTAATACCGTAACGCTTAAGCAGGAACGGCAACGCAAGCATGGCGAAAATTTCAGAAACCTGCCCCAGCGTCATCCACCCTGTCGCATTTTGTAAACCAACCTGAGTTAGGTAGCCATTTGCAAACTGGTAGTAAAACGCCAGCGGCATGCAGAACAGGAATGAGCACAAAGCAAAAATAGCGAATGAACGATCGCGCAACAGTCCTAGCGCGTTCAGGCCCAGCAGGTCTTTGATGTCCGTACGCTGCCCGACTTTCGGCGGTGTATTTGGTAGCATGAAGCTGTACAGACCGAGTAGCACAGAGGCAATAGCGGTAACAATCAACGGAAGGTTAGTGTCAGAGACGTTTTCCATCCCCAATAATGGTGGTAGCACAAATCCAACCACCAGCCCAGAAGCAATCCATCCTAAAGTGCCTAACACACGAATGCGTGGGAAATCCTTTTCCGTATCGCGAATATTGGCAAAAGCGATACTATTGGTCAGCGCTACCGTTGGCATATAGGTCAAGGCATAGACGACCAACAGCGGGAAAAAAGTAGAGAATTGAATTTGCCAAGCCAACAGCAGCATCAGTCCCCCACCCACTATGTGTAACCACCCTAATACTTTCTGCGCAGCAAAATATCGGTCTGCGATAACCCCGACTAACACTGGAGATAGGATAGCGGCAATGGCAGTACTGCTGTACGACCACGCAATTTCAGAGGGAGAAAACCCCAGTTTGTTCAGATATTGCCAAAGCGGAACAAACCACGCCCCCCAGATAAACCATTCCACGAACATCATCACGGAGAGTTTTGTATTGTTATTATTCACAGTTTGCATTTGATTTCCTTGCACACGAATGGACTAAGAACCCTTTCATTGCGTAGTACCTTAATAATACCATTGAAATAATACTGAGAGCTGAATCGAACAATCATATTTCCTTCCCCCTTAGAGGCAATCGTTTTCTTTGCCATTTTCCTCCTATGCTCCCTAAACCCCCCCTTGGCTAGTTATCGATAGTTATCTGAGTAGTAAATAAATTGTATGAAAATATTTTCTTAATTGTTTTTTATATCCATGCAATTACAATGGAATATATGATTAGCAACCTAATCATAAACAAGGCAACTAGATGCCAATTATAAGACTCTCATCATCCTTCGATCCTCTCTTCTCAATCTGGCGCTAAATCAAAGCCAGCTGCATTTTATGAGTAGAGCGTATCCTTTAATGCAAGGTGCTGTAGTTATGTCAAAGCCCCATGAAGCAATGCCATCCAGAAGGCAATTTTTAAAAAAGACGCTCACACTTATCCCACTAGCCGCGGCTACCGGTTCGGGGGTTGTCTCGTTCGCATCAGCGGCGCAGACAGCCTCTGAAAAATCTCCCGGCGTCAGCCAGCACTATGTCCCTCTTTACTTTAATAATGAAGAATGGGCATTTTTGTTGGCTGCCTGTGAGCGATTAATCCCGAGTGATGCCAATGGCCCAGGGGCCGTTGAGCAAGGTGTGCCGGTGTTTATCGATAAACAAATGGAGGCTCCTTTTGGGCGCGGCGGTCTCTGGTATATGCATCCGCCATTTGTCTCTGCGGTTCCCGAGCTTGGATACCAATCCAAACTCGTGCCGCGAGAGGTTTATCGTTTAGGTATCAGTGAGGTAAACAACTATTGTCGCAAGCAGTTTAAACAGCGTTTTGCCGAACTTTCCCCAGATCAACAAGATCAGGTTCTCTCTGATCTTGAAAAAGATAAGCCCAGCTTCGATAGCGTATCCGCGAAAATGTTTTTTGACCTACTGCTGCAAAATACCAAAGAAGGCTATCTGGCGGATCCTATTCACGGCGGAAACCAGACGTTGGCATCGTGGCAACTCATAGGTTTCCCCGGAGCTCGCGCCGACTACACGGATTGGGTCGACCATCCGAATGAGCCCTACCCACAAGGCCCCATCAGTATTTCCAGCAAGAGGACTGCATAATGACAACAATAAAAAAAGAGCCCGTTGATGTGGTTATTGTCGGCTTCGGCTGGACAGGCGCCATTATGGGGATGGAAATGACCGATGCGGGCTTGAGCGTCGTCGCTTTAGAACGCGGGGAAAAACGCGATACCTATCCTGATTTTGCCTATCCTCGCATCGCTGATGAACTAACTTATGGGATCCGCCTAAAACTCTTCCAAGAGGCATCAAAAGAAACGGTTACCGTGCGCCACAACCCAGGTGATTATGCCGTTCCATATCGTCAATTTGGATCGTTTCTGCCAGGTAACGGCGTCGGCGGTGCCGGAGTACATTGGAACGGAATGCACTGGCGCGCCCTTCCCAGTGATTTAAAAATGCATACCACCGTGATGGAACGTTATGGTAAGTCATTCATCCCTGAAGGCATGCTGTTGCAGGACTACCCTGTGAGCTATGACGATTTAGAACCCTTTTTTGATAAGTTCGAAAAAGTATGCGGAACGGCAGGAAAGTCAGGCAATTTGCAGGGGAAAATTATTGATGGCGGTAACCCTTTCGAAGGGCCGCGGATGTCTGAATACCCAACGCCACCGCTTAAACAACTGTACTCTGGCACATTGTTTAGCCAAGCGGCTAAAGAACTCGGATATCATCCTTTTGCTATCCCAGCCGCCAACTGTTCCCAGCCTTACACCAATCCCTATGGAGTCCAACTCGGCCCTTGTAACTACTGTGGGTTCTGCGAACGCTTCGGATGCTTTATGTATTCTAAAGGCTCCCCTCAATCGACGATTCTCCCGGTATTAACTCAGAGAAAAAACTTCGAGCTACGCGCTAACTCAATGGTCATAAAGGTCAATCTTGATAGTAGCGGTAAAAAGGCAACCGGAGTGACTTATGTCGATGCTCAGGGGCGTGAAATCGAACAACCTGCCAGCATCGTGATTTTAAGTGCATATCAACTGCACAATGTTCGTCTGCTGTTACTCTCTGGAATTGGAACACCTTATAACCCACAAACGGGCGAAGGTATGGTCGGCAGAAATTACGCCTATCAAATGAACAGCGGTATCTCCGTATTTTTTGATAAGGACACCAATTTCAATCCCTTCATTGGTGCAGGCGCCGCAGGAGCTGTTATCGACGACTTCAATAGCGACAACTTTGATCATAGCGATCTCGGTTTTATCGGTGGCGCTTACATATCTGCAGTGCGCACCGGCGGTCGCCCGATTCAACAAATGTCGTTACCCGCAGAGACACCAACATGGGGGGCTGGATGGAAGCAAGGGATTAAAGATAACTACCTGCACTCCATGAGTATTGGTTCTGAAGGTTCCGTGATGCCGTATAAAGAATGTTATCTCGACCTCGATCCCAACTATAAAGATGATTTCGGCCAACCGCTATTGCGCATGACATTTGATTGGAAGCCAAACGAAATCAAAATGACACAGCACATCACCAGCAAAATGCAGGGAATTGCGACGGCTATGAACCCTAAACAGATGAAAATCTCTGTAATGGATATGAACAGCCATTACGACGTACGCCCCTATCAGTCAACGCATACCACCGGTGGCGCTATCATGGGCGACAATCCATCCAATAGTGTGATTAACAAATATCTGCAAAGCTGGGACGTACCCAACGTCTTCGTACAGGGCGCCAGCGCCTTCCCACAAAACATGGCCTATAACCCCACAGGATTAGTTGGCGCACTTGCTTATTGGTCAGCACATGCCATTCGCACTCAATACTTAGCCAATCCTGGCCCATTGGTTCAGGCCTAACAGGAAGAGCAATCATGAAAACGATCACGCTAACACAGCTAGCTATGCTCTTACTGGGTACGAGCAGTTTTTGCATCCAAGCCGCGCCTACACCACTCGAACAACGCATCGCCCATGGAGAATATCTCTCACGCGCAGGTGATTGCGCCGCCTGCCATACGGCTCTCGGAGGGCAACCTTTCGCGGGGGGATTAAAAATGACCACGCCGGTAGGCGCGATCTATTCAACCAACATCACGCCGGATCGAAAAAACGGGATAGGTGAATATAGCTATGCAGAATTTGCGGATGCTGTTCGCCAAGGCATCCGCAAAGATGGTAGCCATCTTTATCCAGCGATGCCCTATCCTTCGTTTGTCAAAATCAATGACGACGATCTTCAAGATCTCTATCTCTATTTTCAACATGGCGTAAAACCTGTCGCTCAGACAAACAAAGACAGCGATATCCCATGGCCACTCAACATGCGATGGCCACTAGCCGCTTGGAATATGTTATTCCGCCACGATGGTACATACCAAGTCGATACACAACAAAATACAACGTGGAATCGTGGGGCTTATCTTGTGCAAGGACTAGGCCACTGTGGCTCTTGCCATACGCCTCGCGGTATAGGTTTCCAAGAGAAAGCCCTTGACCAGACGGAGTCAGAATATCTGAGCGGAGGAACGTTAGAAGGCTGGCACGCAGCTAACCTGCGCGGAGATAAAGTCACAGGATTAGGCCGCTGGAGTGTGCAAGACATCGCCCAGTTCCTAAAATCGGGTCATACAGAAAAATCGGCAGCGTTCGGCTCCATGACAGATGTGGTGCAGGATAGTACTCAATACCTTAGTCATGATGATTTACAAGCGATTGCCGTGTATGTGAAATCACTTAAACCTGTTGGCGATAGTGCCCCAGAACCCACTCGTGACGACAAGACTTATCAGGCACTGGCAAGCGGAAAAGTCACTCAGACAGGAGCTCAGATTTACCTCGATAATTGCGCAGCCTGCCATCGTTCAGATGGTCTCGGCTACAAGAATACGTTTCCTGCTCTCGCACATAACCCTGTCATGCTAAGCAAAGATCCTTCATCGCTGATTAGTATCGTGCTGAAAGGCTCTCATGTTCCAAAAACGCAGTCAGCCCCAACAGGCCTCACGATGCCCGACTTTGGCTGGCGACTCAACGATGAGGATATCGCTCAATTGCTATCATTTGTACGAACAGGCTGGGGAAATCAGGCCGAACCCGTTAGCGCATCGCAGGTCAGCGATATCCGTGCAGATCTGCCTAAAGCGGATATCAAGCACTAGTTCGATTTGTAACCGGACTAAGCGTGAGACCTATGCCGTAAATATTTAATCCCCTATGGCAGAACCGGA
>ERZ827496.86-NODE-86-length-125682-cov-12.567545_pt1 | contig 125682 bp, 115 predicted proteins | sample MGYA00519769_ERZ827496 | MGnify/ENA primary metagenome ERZ827496 (study PRJEB31778, sample SAMEA3449327) | human gut metagenome | biome: human gut; feature: human-associated habitat; material: faeces | place: United Kingdom | collected 2010/2012 ...
TTACTATTGCAACAACTTGGATAATTGTATTTCTCTTCTTATGAACTGCCTTTGTTGACTTAGAAGAAATATCAACTACATCATTATCCATTACGATAGACTGTTCATTGGTAGGTTGCTTAATAACTTTTTCTTTTTTCTTTTTCTCCGGAGTAATTGCTCTTTTTCCCTGATAAGCCATAATACTATTCCTTTCTGTAAAAATCTCTTATCTTTCGTATTATTTACCATTATACACCATAAATAAAAGATTTTTATTCTAATAAAGAAATATAATATTAGGTAGCTTTATATGTGAACTATATACACTTATTCTAACTTATCTAAGGTTAGCTGAAATGATGGGATAAATTCTTTTATAAATTCATCAACTACAGGCATATTCATATTTTCTAATGACTTCTTAGTTGTTTCAAAGGCATCGGTAAATTCCCTATTTCCCACCTTGATTTCTTCCATACATTTTGTAAGTGCTGAAATCTTATCACCGGCTTTTACATATTTCCAGAGAAGTTCATCCTTTTCATTATAATGTAAAATATCATCATAATAATGTCTTAGTGACTGTGGTAAAAGAGAAAGTAACCTTTCTTCTGCCAAATTTTCTACCTTTTTATATGCATCACAAATTTCAGGATTAAAATACTTTATAGGTGTTGGCAAGTCACCTGTAATAATCTCACTGGAATCGTGATACATTCCAAGTACTGCACCTCTGTCTGCATTTAGATTTTCACCGAATTTATCATTGTGCATTAAAATTAGACAATGGGTAAACATTGCTACTTGCAAAGAATGTTCACTGATATTTTCATTAAAAGTATTGTTCATTAAACCCCAACGGTTAATGTATTTCATTCTGCTAATCATAGCGAAAAAGTGGCTATTACTCATTTTTACTTCATCTCCAAAAAATTATAAATATATAATGCAAAAATCTTTATAATATGTTATACTGTTGTTATATTATATCCTATTTTAGATTTATAGTAAATAATTTTTAACAAATTAGGAGAATAATGGATAATTATGAATTTAAGAAAATCTTTATACAGAAAAGAAAAGAACTATGCACTAATGTCCTTTCTTCTAGGTATCTTATTTGCAAGTTTGTTTTTCATTCCAAATATGATAGCAGGTAATGGTTACTTTGTATTTTACGGTGACTTTAATGCTCAACAAATTCCATTTTATCAGATGGTTCACGATTCTATTTTGAATGGTGACACAATGTGGAGCAACACCACAGACCTTGGTGCTAACCTTGTAGGTAGTTATAGTTTCTATCTACTTGGTAGTCCTTTCTTTTGGATAACACTGCTGTTCCCTTCAGGTGCAGTACCTTACCTTATGGGGCCTTTGCTAATTTTAAAAATTGCTTGTGCCTCACTTACATCATATCTTTTCTTACAAAGATATGTAAATAACAAATCTACTGCTGTATTTGGTGCTTTGCTATATGCATTTAGTGGATTTAGTGTTTACAATGTATTTTTCAATCACTTTCATGAGGCAATACTGATTTTCCCACTTTTACTGTATTCTATTGATGAATATATGTACAAGAAGAGAAAAGGCATTGTTGCTTTAAGTGTATTTTTAGCTTGTACAATGAACTACTATTTCTTTGTAGGTCAGGTTGTATTTGTTATTATTTATTGGGTACTTAGAATTTGTACAAAGACTTACCCTAAAATTAAATTTAAAGAATTACTGATATTAGCATTTGAAGTTGTCATCGGTTTCTTAATGACTGCTGTAATTCTTCTGCCATCTATTCTATCTGTTATTCAGAACAACAGACTGTCAGAATGGCCTAACGGTTGGAATGCAGTTGTATATGATACACCACAGAAGTATGTACACATTATTGAATCATTCTTCTTCCCACCTGATATTGCAGCAAGACCTAACTTTACACCTGACAGTGGTGGTAATTGGGCAAGTATTGCAGGTTGGTTACCTCTTGTTGGTATGACAGGTGTTATAGGTTTCTTACAAACTAAAGAAAAGCATTGGTTAAAGAAGTTAATTCCACTACTGATTGTAATTGCACTTGTACCAATCTTTAATGCAGCTTTCCAAGGCTTTAATATGTATTACTACGCAAGATGGTTCTATATGTTTGACCTTATCCTAGTTCTTGCAACAGTAATGTCTATGGAAAATACCGAGGTTGACTGGCTAAAGGCTACAAGAATTTCTGCCGGTGTAACTGTTGTAATTCTTCTGCTTGTTGGCTTAATGCCTACTACAAGTGAAGATGACAAGAAAACAACTTTAGGACTGGAGAGTTATCCTGAATGGTTATGGATTTACGGTAGCATTGCACTTATTTCTATGTGTGGATTTGTATTTATCCTAAAAGCATTTGCTCACAATAGAAAAAAGATGATGAGAATGTTGACCTTAGCTTTAGCATTAGTAGTTGCAGTATATGGCAACTACTTAGTATATTTAGGTGTGCTACAATCTAACAAAAGCTTTATCATTGACTACTCACTAAATGGTGGTAAAGACCTAAATATTGATGACATTAAGAATGTGAGAAGTGACTTTTATGAATGTACAGACAACCTGGGAATGTACTGGCAGATACCTAACATTCAAGCATTCCAAAGTATAGTACCCGGTTCAATTATGGACTTCTACCCTACCTTTGACAGTGCAAGAGATGTTGCGTCAAGACCTGATACAGAGCTTTATGGTTTAAGAGGTTTACTGTCTGTTAAGTATTTATTTGACAATCCTAGTGATGATGAAAACTTTATTGATGAAGACGGCAACACTAAAATGCCGGGATTTAAATATCTAGACACCAGAAACGGTGTTAACATTTATGAAAATCAATATTATGTACCTATGGGCTTTATGTACAATGACTTTATTTCAAGTAAGGAATTTAAGGATATTCCTACAAATAACAGAGATAAAGCACTTATGAAAGCTATGGTGCTTTCTGAGAAACAAATGAAGAAATATTCATCCATTACAGGTTATAAGGGAAGTAATGATGACTCTTCTTACACAAGTAGCAAAGCTTACAGTTTTACTTATAATGAAAATTCATACAAGAAAGATTGTGAAAACAGAAAAAATCAAAGTTGTAAAAACTTTAAGTACATTAACAACGGTTTTACTGCTACAATAGATAATAAAGGCAAAGACAATTTAGTATTTTTCTCTGTACCATATGAAGATGGTTGGAGTGCTTATGTTAACGGTAAAGAAGTTAATATTGAAAAGGTAAATGTTAGCTTTATGGCTGTTAAAGTTGATGGAAATTCCACCAGTGAAATTAAGTTCACTTACAAAACTCCGGGGCTATCAGCCGGTTTTGCTATTACATTAATTTCCGGTGTTATTTACATAGGATATATAGGTTTCTTATATTATAGAAAGAGAAAAGTAAAAAAATAATTTGGAGGTAATAGTATGTATTTTGGTAAAAACATTTTAAAATATAAAGAGGACATTCTAAAGGACTTAAAGACTTTAATTTCTTTCCAATCTATTTCAGGTGAAAATCAGGGAGATTGTGAACAGGCACTTAACTTTATTCTTGATAAAGCTAAGGAATTTGGTCTTGACTCTAAGAATATTGAAAATATTGCAGGTCATGCACAGCTTGGCAACAGTGGTGACTTATGTGGTGTACTTACTCACCTTGATGTTGTACCTGCAGGTAACAACTGGGACTCACTGCCATTTGAATTAACAAGAAAAGACGGCAGACTTTACGGCAGAGGTGTTGCTGATGATAAAGGTGCTGCACTTATTACCCTTTACTGCTTAAAGGCACTTAAAGATGCCGGTGTTGAAGGTAAAAACACTTTGAGAGCTATTTACGGTACTGATGAAGAAAAAGGTATGAAGGATATGGAAACATATTTTGAAAATGAAAAAATGCCTGAATATAGCTTTACACCTGACAGTGACTACGGTATTTGTCAATGCGAAAAGGGTATCTTACAACTTGAGATTACTGCTGAAACTAATGACGGTACAACACTTAATGAATTTCACGCAGGTAAAGCAGTAAACATTGTTCCTGATACTGCTTATGCTATGGTTGACTGTAGCGAATATGACGACCACAACCTAGTAAGATTTGCAGATGCTATGGACTGTGACTTTGACTTTCACTACACAATTGATGGTGTTATGATTATTTCTCACGGTAGAGCAAGTCATGCTTGTGTACCTAACAAAGGTAAAAATGCTGCTACTGCACTTGTGGAACTACTTGCATCTAACTTTAACTATGTTCAGCTAGGTTCACTATGTTCATTCATCAATTCATCAATCGGTCTTGAAACTAACGGTAATTCCCTCGGTATCAAAATGAGAGACAGCATATCCGGTGAATTAACAGTAAATGTTGGTTCAATTCAAATTGATGATAAATCAGCTAAAGCTAAGATTGATGTTCGTTATCCTGTTACAATGGATGGCAATGTTATTATGTATAGAATCAAGAAAATTGCAAGTAAAGACAATCTTCATGTTAAGGTACTTAGCCACCTAAAGCCACTAAATATGGATGAAAATGCTCCTATTATCTCACTGCTAAAGTCAGCTTACAGTGAAGTTATGGGTGAAGAACCTGAGCTATATTCTACAGGTGGTGGAACATATGCTAGAATGTTAGACAACAAAGGTGTTGCCTTTGGTCCTGTATTTAAGGATGACACAAGCAATATGCACAATGCTAATGAAAGTCTTGATGAAGAAAAGTTCTTTAAACATGCAGAAATTTGCTTAGAGGCTATGTACAGACTTTATACAGGCAACTTTGACTGAGGAAATTATGAACATTGAACAAACAATTAAGAAACAGTCACTGGCCTTACTTGCTAAGGACAATTGGGGTAATGCTATCGGAGGTTTTCTGATAGCTGTCCTCCCTACTGTTCTGCTAATGATACTTGATGAAGTTATCTACAACATAATAAACTTATTTGTAAATACAAACACTCTGTTTTATCAAGGGGTACTGTCATTTATTTCTCTTGTACTTGTGGTTGTGTGGTTATTTTCCACACCTATATTTACAGGATATTTTAGGATGTGTTACCTAATTTCCAAAAATCGAGACTACTCATTAAAGGATATTTTTTACTACTTTAATAAAGAAAAGTACAACAAGTGTCTTAGCTTAAGCCTAAACATTATGGTAAGAATTTTAGGTTATTTTATGATTTTTACTGTTCCGGCCTTGATTTTTTTCGTATTTTTTGCTATAACATCATATGTTGCACTTCTTGCATTTGCTATTACATTAACGGTAATGGCTTTTGTTGCAACAATTTTTGCGTGTATTAAATATACAATAGTACCTTGTGTTTATTTTGAAGATGAAAGCATAAGTAATGAAGAGATTATAAAATTGGGATTAAACTTTATTTCCGATAAATTAAATGATTGTAGAAAGATTTTACTTTCTTTTCTACCATATATTTTACTTTGCTTTTTTATTGTACCACTGGTTTTCGTTGTACCTTATATTACAGTTGCATTTATGAATAACGGAAAATGGATTACAAGTTTGTATATTCAAGAATAAGGGTTTATTGAAAGGGTAGGATTATGACTGTATCAATTTGTATGATTGCACTTAACGAAGGTGCAGTTCTTAATGGTCTTTTTAGGGACATATCAAATCAGGATTATCCACATAATCAAATTGAAGTTGTACTTGTTGATTCTTTTTCTAAGGACAACACACTTGAAATGATGAATGATTTTAAGAATTCCCATTACGGCTTTATGGATGTTAAGATTGTTCAGAACAATAGAGGCAATCAGGCTTCCAGCTGGAATGAGGCTTTAAAGGTAGCTACCGGTGATATTATTATCAGAGTAGATGCCCATGCAAGTATTCCTAGGAACTTTATTACTAAGAATGTTATGCACCTTGAAGAAGGTGAAAGTGTTACCGGTGGTGGCAGACCTAATATTGTACTTGGTGAGTCGCCTTGGAAACAAACACTTCTTGCAGCAGAAGAATCACTTTTCGGTTCATCTATTGCTTCATACAGAAGAAGACCTGTTCAGAAAGAATATGTTGACAGTATGTTTCATGCTGCTTATAAGAGAGAGGTTTTTGCCAAAGTTGGTGGATTTAACGAGGACTTAGGCAGAACTGAGGATAACGAAATGCACTATCGCATTAGAAAAGCCGGTTACAAGTTATGTTGTTGTCCTGATATTATTTCTTATCAAATGACAAGAAACACTCTGCCTAATATGATTAAGCAAAAGTATGGTAACGGTTACTGGATTGGCTTAACTCTTGGTGTATGTAAGGAATGTTTAAGCTACTTTCACTTTGTACCGTTTGTATTTGTTATGGCTTTGCTGGGAAGCATAATTTTCTCTTGCTTTGGAATTCATATTTTTCTAATACTTCTAGGTATAACTTATGGTATGTTTGACCTTGTAAATACAGTATCCTGTTGTATTGTAAGGAAATTTTATCCTCAGTTTGTACTTTTGCCACTAATTTTTCCTTTACTTCACATAACCTACGGTATAGGTACAGTTGTGGGACTTATAAAACTTCCATTCTGGAAAAAAAGTTTAAATGACAGCTCTAAGAAACAGATTGAAGAAGTAAAAGAAAAGATTATTAGCAACACTAAAAGATGATAGGTGGATAAGGATATGTCACAGCCAATAAAACTTTCAAAGGAAACAATAAGGGAACTTCAACTAAAGGAACTTGAGTCCTTGAGAGTATTTAAAGAATTTTGTCAGAAAAACAACCTACTGTTTTATTTTTGTGGTGGTTGTTGTATCGGAACACTTAGGCATCAAGGTTTTATCCCTTGGGATGATGATGTTGATGTATTTATGCCAAGACAAGATTATGAAATTCTCTTAAAAGAATGGCCAAAGCAGGTTGGCAATACCGGTAGATACAGACTACTGAAAACCGATGTAAATTCGACATTTACAGGAAATATTTTTGCTACATTTGTTGATACAAAATACACTTGTGTTAAGGAAAATCAAGAAAATATTGATGTACCCCATGGTTTGGTTATGGATATTATGCCACTGGACGGTTGTCCTGACGGTAAGTTTAAGAGATATATGCAGTTGTTCCACTGCTTACTCTACTCCCTATTTATGAGTGAAGTTGTACCGGAAAAGCATGGTGGTGCAGTTGCACTCTTTAGTAAAATTCTTCTTGGTATCTTTAGAGGCAGAAAAATTCGCACAAAGATTTGGAAACATTGTGAGAAAAAGATGACTGCCTACCCTATTGAAGAATGTACATATATTACAGAACTTTGTGCCGGTCCACATTATATGATGAATAAGTACCCTAAAGAATGTTTTGAAAGTGCAATTTTTGAACCATTTGAAGGTGAACTTTTCCCTATTCCTGTTGGATATGACACCTACTTAAAAATAGCTTTTGGTGACTATATGGAGCTACCTCCTGAGGATAAGCAAGTGCCTCATCACGACCTAGTTGCACTGGATTTAAATAAATCTTGCCTAAATATGCCTAAATAATTGAAATTTTTTATCGGATGTGTTATAATATTGTAGTTAATAACACATTCGATTTTTTATTGAAAGAGGTTTTACTATGGTATTCGGAGCAATTCTCGCCGGTGGCAGTGGTACAAGAATGCATATTAGCAATATGCCAAAGCAGTTTTTGCCACTAGACGAAAAGCCAATTATTATTCATACACTTGAAAAATTATTAATGTGTACCAAAATTGATGTTATATATATTGGTGTAAATCCGGCTTGGTTAGGATATATGTCTGACCTACTGGAAAAATATGAACTTGACTTTGAAGACAAAATCAAGCTAGTACTCGGTGGTAAAAATAGAAATGATACTATTTTTAACATTATTAACGATATTGAAAAGACTTACGGTGAAAGTGAGGACAACATTATTGTCACTCATGATGCAGTAAGACCTTTCGTTACACTAAGAATTCTTGATGAAAATATTGAAAATGCTATAACTTATGGTGCTTGTGATACTGTTGTTCCTGCAGTTGACACTATTGTTGTTTCTCAGGATGCTCAGCAAATTGACTCTATTCCTGACAGATCAATGATGTATCAAGGTCAAACACCACAGACATTTAAGATTAATATTCTTAAGGAACTATACAGTCAGCTTAAACCATCTGAAAAGAACATTCTAACTGATGCTTGTAAGATTTGTGTTATGAAGGGTGCACCTGTTAAGCTAGTAAAGGGTAACTCATCTAACATTAAGATTACAACAATCAGCGACTACAAAATCGCTCAGTTCCTTGTTGGTGGCAATGTTGTTGAGTTGGAGGAAAACGACAGGTGATTAACTATATTTATCAGCTTACTTCTCCACAGTTCTTTTCTGTTAAGTATGAAGATATTGACATAAACAAGAAAGTAATTATCCGACCTAGATATATGTCAATTTGTCGTGCAGACCAAAGATATTATCAAGGTAATCGTGATATTAAAGTATTAAATGAGAAACTTCCTATGGCACTTATTCACGAATGTTGTGGTGAAGTTATTATAGATAAAACCGGTCACTTTAAGCCGGGTCAGCAGGTTGTTATGATTCCTAATCAACCGGCTAATACTGACAATGCAGACAATTCCTTTATATACGAAAACTACAGACCGGACAGCAAGTTCCTAAGTTCAGGTGCTGATGGTTTTATGAGAGAATTTGTTGATATTGACCCTGACAGAGTTATACCTTTTAACAATATTCCACTTTCTACTGCTGCAATTACAGAATTTGTTTCTGTTGCTTGTCATGCAGTTGCAAGAATGAAAAAGGTTGCTCATGAAAGACAAGATGCCTTTGGTGTATGGGGTGACGGTGCTTTATCTTATGTTATTGCAACAGTACTTAGAGCAGAATACCCTAAGGCTAAAATTTATGTTATCGGTAAAAACCAAAGAAAGTTAAGCAGATTTTCTTTCGTAACAAAAACATTTTTAACATACAACATTCCTAAGGATTTACACATTGACCATGCATTTGAATGTGTTGGTGGTGAAGGTGCTTTGGATGCTATTAACGATATGATTGACTACACTTCCCCACAAGGTACACTACTGCTTATGGGTGTATCGGAAAATATGGTGGCTATCAACACAAGAATGGTACTTGAAAAAGGCTTTACTATGGTTGGTTGTTCAAGAAGTGGTAGAGTGGATTTTGAAAAGGCTATTTCATTAATGGAAACTCAGAGAATTAAGAGAAGACTATCTTCTATTATTTATGAGGATGCACCTGTTAGAAACTTTGACGATATGCACAGAGCCTTTGCTGCTGACTTAAATACACCTTTTAAAACAGTTTTTGAATGGAAAGTATAAATTATTATGGACAGATTTATAATTGATAACTGGACACAAGAGGATTATAACAGCCTGATTCTTTATCTAAAGAGTCAGGCTGACTTAAAATACAGAGATTTCCACAGTAAGCTGATACCTAATTGTGACAAAGAGTATTTCATCGGTATAAGAGTACCTGTAATGAGAAAGCTGGGTAAAGCTATTTGTAAAGGCAACCCTAGAAGTTTTCTCAAGGTTTGTGGAAATAAATATTACGAGGAAAGTATGCTTTATGGCATTGTGACTTGCAGTATTAAAACAGAAAATTTCTCTGACTTTTCCTCATTGATGGAATCTTTTGTGAAAAGAATGAACAACTGGGCTTTATGTGACAGTTGTAAATTTACTGAATTAAAGAAATATAAGGAAGAATATTTTTCTTATATAGAAAAATACTTAAACAGTAATAACCCTTGGGAAATTCGCTACGGCATTATTACAATGTTTGAATACAAGGAAGATAAGAAGTATTTAGATGATATTTTAGTTCGTTTAAAGAATATTAATTATGACCACTACTATGTGAAAATGGCTAAAGCATGGCTTACTGCTGAGCTTTTTGCTTTTCATAAAGATGAAGTTTTTAATTTTCTTAGAAAGAATTATTATGACAAAGAAACCTTCTTAATGACTTGTTCCAAAATCAGAGATAGCAGAAGAGTATCTGATAAGGATAAAGAAGAAATTAAGGCATTTAAGAAAGTTAGTCTTGACAAACTGTAACATAGTGCTATAATAAAGTTAAACAGAATAGTTGTCTTCGGGGCGGGGTGTAATTCCCCACCGGTGGTAAAGTCCACGAGCCATTATGGTTGAATTGGTGAAATTCCAATACCGACGGTTATAGTCCGGATGAAAGAGGATGAATTTTTTTTGCGTACCCTTGGTGCGTGTTGTTAATGTGCTCTTTGCCCCACAATTTTTATTGTGGGGTTTTCTTATTATATGGCGACTAACTGTAATATTATTTATTGGGAGGTCATTATATATGACAATCGTAAAACAAAAAAGTGGCATAAACCACACAACTTTCCTTGCTGTAACTTCTATGCTTGCAGCTTTGGCAGCAGGACTAATGTTTATTGAATTTCCACTGCCATTTATCGCACCATCTTTCTATGAATTTGACTTTTCAGAAGTACCTGTACTTGTTGGCACATACAGTATGGGACCTGTTGCCGGTGTAATTATTGAACTTGTAAAAATCTTAGTTAAATTCTTAATTAAGGGTACATCAACCGGTGGTGTCGGTGAACTGGCAAACTTCGTTATTGGTTGTTCATTTATCCTACCTGCCGGTTTAATCTATAAGCACAAAAAGTCAAGAAAAAGTGCTTTAATCGGTATGCTAACCGGTACTATTACAATGGCAGTTGTAGGTATTCTATTTAACACATTTGTACTTGTTCCACTATATTCAAACTTTATGCCTATTGAAGCTATTATCAGCCTAGGTAAAGAGATTGTACCATTTATCTCAGATACATTTACTTTCTGTATCTTCTGTGTTGGTCCATTTAACATTGTAAAGGGACTTATTATTTCATTGATTGTATTCTTCATTTACAAGCCACTTTCCAACTTGATTCGTAGCATTGATAAAATGTTTATGAAAAAATAAGTTGACAAACTTACTGAGAGTGATATAATAGTAAATGTTCACAGAGTAGAAACTGTTTCGTGAAGTGTTCTTTGAACGGGGAGTTGTCAAAGAAACGAAAGGATTACCTGCGGTTACAGTTTCGCATCCCGCTGTTACAGACGACAAACTATGGACGGGAACTTTTCTGAAGTTTCCGTCTTTTTATTTGCCACCTCTGTAACTTATAATAAGGAGGTTTAAATAATGGATAGTTTTGTGAATTTTTTTAAGAAGATACCAAATAAATTTGCTTCATCAGCAAAGGAACTTGGTAAAGTACAGGGAATTGCAATTATTGCAATGCTACTTGCACTAAGAGTTGTACTAGGTATGTTTGCAAACATTGGACTTGCATTCAACCCATATGTTAAGATTGGTTTCACTTTCTTACCTATGGCACTTGTTGCTTATTATTTTGGTCCTGTTTGCTCAATGATTACTGCTTGTTTAGGTGATGTACTTTCATATGTATTTGCACCTGCAGGAGCATCATTTACACCGGGTATTACTGCCGGTTACATTATTGAGGCTTGTCTACTGGGTATCATCCTATACAAGGAAAAGATTTCTCTACCAAGAACAATTATCTGTGAAGTTCTTGTCACTTTAATCGGTAGCATTGCAATTAACGCATACTTCATTTATATGTTCTACGGTTTAACATATTTACAGCTACTTGGTCTAAGAGCTGCAACACTTATTCCATGGGCTATTATTGAAGGTATCTTAGTTGCAGTTGTTGTTAAGGCACTTAACAGAGTTCCTGCAATCAGCAAGAACCTTTCAACTACTTAATTTTGTTTTTACTTATCCCCTATTTTATAAAGTAATATATAATTAAAATCAAATATTGATTCACATAGAGGCGTTAATTCGCCTCTATGTTCTTTTGTTTTTTTATTTTTTTAATTTTGTTTGTGGGTTAAGAAAAATTGAAAATAAAAACAAAAGTAAAAAGGCATACCGAAGTATGCCTTTCAAAGTGGGACGTAATAGTAGGATGCTAATTAGTAAAACGTAGTAGTAAGATGTTTCTTATTAAATTGTAGTAGTAAGACGCTTATTTAATGCAACAGTGTATAAAGAAAAGATAAGGTGAGTTGCATAAAATATAATTTCTTCAACTTAATCTTTTTAAGAGATTGTAGTAATATGTTTAAAAATTAATTTGAAAGAAATTTATTTAACAATAATTGTACATCCGGCAGTTTTTCTGCCATCTCTTGTTGTTACAGTAACAGTACCATCCTTTTCAAGTCCTCTACCGTAACTGTGGTCATTACTTGTATTACCGTTATTGAAACGGTCAGTTAAAAGGAAATAAACCGAAGCATTATCCCATGTAAAATTATCTTTTGAAGTAGCACTTTCACTAGTCTTAGCAACAGCTTTATCAACAGTCTTTGCACTAAAAGTCGGTGCTAACATTCAAGTTTTCATAATATATCTCGTAACATAATTATAACATATAAGAAGTTACCTCTCAATTAACCTTACACCCAAAGTTTACACCTTATATTTGTACGATTTGCTATAAAACTATGAATAATTTTTAAATAATCTTAACTATTTATTACAATTGTATTTTTAACATAATATGTGATGCCGAGAAATCAGAGGGTAATTTACCTACATAAAATTTGCCATATAACCATTTTTGAAGTATAATTAATAGGTAACTGACAGTAAAAGGAGCTACATTTTATGGCAAGGTCATTTAAGACTAAAGATACTAGAAGAATTATTAAGACACATACAAAAATTTCAAGTCAGCTTAATTATGTTATAAATCTTTCAGAGAATTATAAAAATGCAATTAAAGATAATGTAAATAACTATATTTCCAATAAAATTAATGAAACATTAAGCAGTATTCCTGTTGATGAACTTAATCGCAATAAACAAGGAATAAGGGTAAAGTCACTTCATGACAGTGGTTACAATAATATTTCCCATATTGCTTATAAGACAGTTTTGGAACTTAAAGAAATTAACGGTATCAGCCTTGAAAGTGCTTATGCTATTCGTGAAACTGTTGATAAAATGGTTAATCAAGTTGTAGATGTTACGAAACTTGCACTATCTGTTGACAACAAAACCCCTGAAACTACTGCTATAGTCAGATGTGTTGATATTTACAGAATGATTTTTCCTTGTGCCAATAGATGTACTCAACTGTTAAATACATATTCTGAAAAAGTCAATACAGAAATTGAGAATGTTTCAACTGCTAAGAATGGTGTTAAGTGGTTATTTTCTTCTAAAGAAAATAAAGATAAAGCAGAAACAGCTTATGAATTTCTAACCTACTTGGCTAAAAGTGAATATGGTACTTTTGCTGATGAAAGTTCAAAATCTGCAATTGATGTTGAAAAAATAACTGATGAAGAATGTTGGAGTGACTTTGAAAAATATTCAATTCAGTTCTATAATATTTTGGAAGAAATCGTTCCTAATGCATTGGGCAATAACAATGCTTTAGGTTTGCCTGATGAATTATCAAAACAAGTTGAAAGTCAGGAACTTGACCTTACCGGTCTATCTTGTGAGCTTAGAAAGTATCAGTTAACAGGTGTTAAGTATGCATTCTTACAACAAAGAGTTTTGCTGGGTGATGAGATGGGTTTAGGTAAAACTATTCAGGCTATTGCACTAATGGTTGCACTTAGAAATATTGGTGCTACTCACTTTATGGTTATATGTCCGGCTAGTGTTATTGCCAATTGGTGTAGAGAGATTACCGAGAAAAGTGACTTAATAGTTGTGAAAATTCATGGTCAAGATAAATCGGTTGCCTTAGAAAATTGGGTACAAAACGGTGGTGTTGCAGTTACTACATATGAAACCACAAGTTATATTGACCTTGATGACAGTTTTAGATTTGAAAATTTAATTGTGGATGAAGCCCATTATATTAAAAATCCTGAGGCTAGACGGTCAAGAAATGTTAGAAATATTGCAGACTATGCCAAGAGAGTTTTGTTTATGACAGGTACTGCCCTAGAAAACAGAGTAAATGAAATGATAGAGCTTATCTCTATTTTACAGCCACAAATTGCAAATGAAGTTGACGGTATGGAATACTTAAGTTCAGCGCCGGAATTTCGTGAGAAAGTAGCACCGGTTTACTACAGAAGAAAAAGAGAAGAAGTGCTGACAGAACTTCCTCAACTTATCGAAAACAAAGAATGGCTTGATATGAATGCAGTGGAAAAGGAAGCATACTACAATGCAGTTATGTCAGATAATATGCAAGCACCAAGGAGAGTATCATGGAATGTTGCCAATATTGCCGACTCTTCAAAGGCAAAACGACTAAAAGAAATTGTTGATGAAGCTACTGATGACGGAAGAAAAGTTATTGTATTCTCATATTTCCTAGATACAATTAAAAAGGTTAAATTAGTTCTTGGGGATAAATGTGTTGACCATATTAACGGTGCAGTTTCTCCTCAGCGTAGGCAAGAAATTATTGATGAATTTAACAATGCAAAAGCAGGTGCAGTTTTACCGGCACAAATTCAAGCAGGTGGTACAGGTCTGAATATTCAGTCAGCCAGTGTTGTAATTATTTGTGAACCACAGTTTAAACCATCAATAGAAAATCAAGCTATTTCCAGAGCATATCGAATGGGACAAACAAGAAATGTTCTTGTGTATAGACTGCTTTGTGAGGACTCTATTGATGAGCAAATGATGAAAATGCTAAACAAAAAGCAAAATATTTTCAATGAATTTGCCGATAAATCTTCAGCTAAAGATACTATTGAAATTAACGAAGAAACCTTTAATAATATGATGAAAGTTGAATATGAAAGGGTTAAGAACTTAGTTAATAATTCTAATACAGAAAAATAAATTTACTGCAAAACAAAAGCCAAGGTAAAGAAAAACTTTACTTTGGCTCTTTTTGTATTTTCTATGTTTTTATAATAGAAGTAAAAATACTCTTATAAACTTAATAAATGTGATTACTGTTCAAGAATTTCTCTTGCAACAAATACACCACTTGCACTAGCATGGGATAGTGAATGAGTAACACCACTACCGTCACCGATAATATACAAACCTTTATGAAGTGACTCTAGGTGATTATCCACTTCAACTTCCATATTGTAGAACTTAACCTCAACACCATAAAGCAGAGTATCATCATTTGCAGTACCGGGAGCAATTTTGTCAAGTGCATAAATCATTTCGATAATGCCATCCATAATTCTCTTAGGTAGTACAAGGCTAAGGTCACCGGGTGTTGCTGAAAGTGTAGGTTCAACAAGACCTTCTTCAATTCTCTTAGGGTTACTTCTTCTACCTCTGATAAGGTCACCAAAACGCTGAACAATAACACCACCACCAAGCATATTGCTTAGTCTTGCGATACTTTCACCATAGCCGTTACTGTCCTTAAATGGTTCAGAAAAATGCTTGCTGACAAGTAAAGCAAAGTTTGTGTTGTTAGTCTGCTTTTCTTTATCTTCATAGCTATGACCGTTTACTGTAATGATACCGTTAGTGTTTTCTGTAACAACACTACCCTTAGGGTTCATACAGAATGTTCTTACATTATCTTCAAACTGTTCTGTACGATAAACAATTTTGCTTTCGTATAGTTCATCTGTTAGATGAGAGAAAATTGCAGCCGGTAGTTCAACTCTTACACCAATATCAACACGATTTGACTTTGTAGGAATCTTTAGTTCGTGACAAACCTTTTCCATCCACTTACTACCACTACGACCAACAGAAATAATGCACTTTTTACACTGATATGTTTCATTCTCAGTATCTACAATATAGCCCTCGTCATTTTCATTAAGAAGTTTAACAGTAGTAACAGGTGTGTCAAAGTAAAAATCAACCTTTTCTTTTAAGAAGTGATATAGGTTGTTTAGCACAATATAGTTAATATCTGTACCTAAATGACGAACTGATGCATCGAGTAGGTTCAGCTTGTTTTGTAGACAAATTTTCTTAAAACCTGTACCGGCAGTAGAGTATAGCTTTGTACCCTCACCACCAAAATCCATATTGATTTTGTCAACATATTCCATTAGTTCAATAGCTTTTTTCTTGCCGATATATTCGTAAAGTGTACCACCAAAGTCATTTGTAATGTTGTACTTACCATCAGAAAATGCACCTGCACCACCAAAGCCACTCATAATTGAACAACTTTTGCAGTTAATACATTTCTTAATCTTGTCACCGTCAATAGGGCATTTTCTCTTGTTAAGAATGTGACCTTCTTCAAAAACGGCAACCCTAATATTTGGATTGTTAGTAACCAACTCATAAGCAGAAAAAATACCACCCGGACCTGCACCAACAATAATAACATCATACATTTTCATACAAATTTCTCCTTTGTTAAAATAGGACATAAAAAAACCACCATAAACAGATAATACTATGCCCCAATGGGGATTATAGTTAACTGTTTGAGGCAGTTAGTAGAAACATTCGACCGTATCTCGAACTTATATAATCTTTTTTAACCTTGGCTATTATATCAAAAGAATTCTAAATAGTCAACAGTAAATTTGCACATTTATACACCTAATTATATAGATAATATCACTAAAATTTTAATATACATTCTTTAAAATATAAACCTTTCAAATTTATATTTTAATTGTCTTTGTGGGTTAAGAAAAAATTGATTAATTAGTTTTTTCAATTTTGTCAATATAAAAAGATTAACTCGATAAATTGGGTTTTTTCAATTTTGTCTGTGAGTAAAGGTAAGATTGATAAATTTGGGTTTGTGGGGTTGATTATGTAATGTAGATAAATTAGATAATAACCGATTAATTCATCTAATTTATAGTTTTTCCCTCCTTCAGTCATTCTTTAAAAGGTGAATTGCTCTGCAATTCACGAATGACAGCTCCCTCGTCTGAGGGAGCCTTTGTCTTTACCAAAACTTTTGCTAATTTATAGAGTTTGTACTATTTAAAAAATGTGTATTAATTTTAGATTTGTACAGACCTTGTAGCCTCCCTCGCTGAGGGAGGTGGCTTTGCGTATGCAAAGACGGAAGGAGTGGTTGATATTTTAAACTTGTTTAAAATATCATCATAGATGAAAGTTCCCTTTATTTTTAACTATTAAATGTAATAAGAATTATGAGTTACAGTTGTAGGATCCAACACCGTTGGGCCGAGCAAATAATCCTTTATATAGGTATTTTGTCCTATGTAGTAAATTATAATTTATAGTCTGTAAATAGGACAATAATCCCATAGGTATCACACTTTTTAACGGGCGAACGATGTTCGCCCCTACGACTGTAAGCCATAATATGATATAAAAATCGGTACTGTTTATGCTACAAAATATTGTTGTATTATTAATTGTGCAATAACTTGGTATATAAGAGAGAAAGGGCATAGTGTACACTTTTATATAATTTGAAACATCCCCACAAACCCTAATTTATAGAAATAATTATCAAATCACACAATAGAATTTATAAAAGAAAAAAGTGGCAGAATGTTCTACCACTTTAAAATACACTTATTAAACTAGAAATATACTTATTCAATTAGAAAATATAACTGTTGCTAGATACAATAAAAGTCACCTTTATTTGTATCATTCATTTCTATTAAATCTTCAATAGTGAACTTATCCACATAATTAGTAACCACAGTATAAAGACCTTTCCAGAAAGGTAAAGTCTGGCACATTGAAGCAAGTTCACAAGTATTTTCTTCTGTTTCAAGGCAAGGAATCGGAGCTAAAGAACCCTCAATAAATCTTAGCACATCACCAACAACAATATTACTTGCCGGTCTGGATAGCTTATAACCACCGGAATGACCTCTAAGACTGTTTAAGAAACCACCTTTATTCAGCATACCAACAATGGTTTCCATATATTTAATAGAAATTTTCTGTCTTTCGGAAATGCTTTTAATTGAAATATAACCATCCTTTGCGTTAATAGCAAGGTCAATTAAAATTCTCAATGCATATCTACCTTTGGTGGAAACTTTCATTTTCTTCTCTCCTTTCCCTACTTTTTCTATAGGAATAGTTATATTTTAACAGAGAGATAAGAAAAAATCAAGCCTTCTTTATCTTATTATCAACAATTACTACATTGTCGCCAACATTAATATCCATTTGATAAAGATACATATCCCCTTGCTTAATGACTTTTTTGTTGTTGTCTTCATCAAGCAGTATCACTTCATCCATTGGCACTTGACCATCAGGCAAACCCTCACAACCAAAGTCAGGTTCAATAATATCAAGAACTTTGTAAATCATTACTTCACCAATTTAATAATCTTCTCAATATCTTCTTTTGGTCTGTAACCAACTACAGAATCAATGATTTCACCATTCTTAATAACAACAATGGTTGGAATACTTACAATCTTGAAAGCATTTGAAAGTTCAGGTTCTTCATCAACATTGACTTTACAAACCTTTACATCAGGATAATCCTTTGCAACTTCTTCAACTACAGGTGCCATCATTTTACAAGGGCCACACCAAGTTGCCCAAAAGTCAATTACTACTACCTTTTCAGTTTCCATAACCTCATTATGGTAGCTATCTTTAGTTAAATTAATAATACTCATATTTTTCACCTTATTTTTCTTTATAGTATAGCATACAGTGACAATAGCCCTCAAAGTTAGGGTCGGCAATTTGTTCTCTAAACTCCTTGCACATACACTTGTAGTCCTCTGTTTTTTCTCTTCTACAAGGGCAATAACCACCCTTTTCTTTAAGACCTTGTTTTACTGCCTCTACTATTTCTTTATTTTCGTTGTATCTTATTTTCATTTTCGTAACCTAAAAATTTTAATTTTGAATATATGATTTTATTGTGCATCTCAATACAATTGCAAGCAAACTTTTTCGGTCGAACAATGTTCGCCCCTACAACTGTAAGCCGTAATTCTGTAGTTAAACTCTACAACTGCAAACCATAGTTTGATACAAAATTATTTTGCACAAGCTGTGAAAGGTAAAGTCTTGTCGTACTTTTGGAATACCTTTTTATATGTATTATAAACTTCCTTATATTCAGGTAGGTACTCCTTGATTTCACTACTGCTGAAAGGAATAATCAAATGGTCTCTCCATGTTGCTTGGTTAAAGTAACAGTAAAGTAGATTATTCTCTAGGTTTTCAAAAGTGATTTTTGTTTTACCGTCTTTAGTAGTTTTCTTAACTGTCATAGTAGCAAGAATACTTGTTACCTTGTTATAATTTTCGTCTTGATACTGTGAACATAATAGATTACCCATTGAGTAATAAACCAAAGTATCACCAACATATCTTGCAGGTTCAATTACATGAGGGTGAGTACCAATTACTAGGTTAACACCATTATCAGCCAGGAACTGTGCCATATCATCCTGATATTCAGATTCATCAGGCATATATTCAATACCGGCATGCATACCAACAATTAAGAAGTCAACATTATCTCTTACTGCTTCAATATCTTTCTTAACTTGCTTTTTATATGCTTGATACTTAGTATCCTTTGCAGGGTCATTAATTTCCAGGTCAATTGGCCAAACATTAACCATATATTCCTTACCATCCGGTACAGGAATACCGTTTGTGCCATATGTATAGTCAAGCATTGTATATTTAATGTCGTTACATTCAAGTACATTTACTGCATCTCTGTCTGCTTGGCTATCATAAGTACCCATCATATATACATTATGTTCTTTTCTTTGCTTGTCCCAATATTTACAAGAATTTAGGATACCCTCTTCACCACCATCCATTGAATGGTTAGTAGCAGTTGAAACCAGGTTATAACCTAGGTCAACCATAGCGTCACCGGCTTCTTGTGGACTGACAAATAGTGGATAATCGGAAAGTCCCATTTCTGTACCACCAAGGATTGTTTCTTGGTTATAGTAGTTTACATCACACTTAGAAGTAAACTGCCTTAGGTTCTTAACCATTGGTTTAAAGTTATATCCATTGCCACCGGCAAGTTCATTTGCACCTTTATAAATTGAACTATAAATAATATAGTCACCGGCAATAGACATATTAAATGAACTTTCTGTTGCTTTTGCTGTTGTTGTAGTCTGTGGTTTTGTTTCGTTAGTATCACCCTTGTTGCTACAACCTTTTGCACAAGAAGTAATACCAACAATTATTACAATGAGAAGTACAACTAAAATTCCTAAACCCACAAAAGGAATCATTGAATACTGTCTTTTGTTGCCTCTCTTATCTACATATCCTCTTCTAGCCACTTTTACCCTCCTAATTAATTGTCTTTCTTTCGTTGTATGTGGTAACAAATTTTTGTAAGTTGTTTATTCGGTAAAAATCTCATAAAGAAATTAGCACTTTTCATTGTAAATGATGGCATAATAATCATCTTATTCTTTAGTGCATTGTCTATGGCATACTTTGCAGCATAAGTTTGGTCAATACCTTTAATTGCAAAGTTAACACCGGCAACTTTGTTAAACTCTGTTTTAACAGGTCCGGGACAAAAACAACTGATATGAACATTGCTTTTCTTTCTTCTAAGTTCTTCATATATACCTTCGCTAAGTCTTACAACATAGTTCTTTGAGGCATAATATGAACTCATAAGAGGTCCTGCTAAGAAACCTGCTGATGATGCTACATTAAGGATATGACCTTTATCTTTCTTGATAAAGTCCCTTAAAAACAGCTTAGTAAGAATATGAACTGCTGTAATGTTGGTATTGATAAGGTCAATTTCTCTATCCAAATCAATATTAGCAAATTCTCCGTAAATACCAAAACCGGCATTATTAATAAGAAAATCTATATTTTCATTAGCAGTTTCTTCATAAAGTTTCTTTGCGTTTTCAGGTACAGACAAATCTGTTGTGATTATCTTTACCTCAGGTTTACCTATTAAACTTTTCTTTAGCTTAACAAGGTTTTCTTCTCGTCTGGCTACAAGAATAAGTGAATAGCCTTTACTAAAAAGATACTTAGCCATTTCTCTACCCATTCCGGAACTTGCACCGGTAATAAGAGCCTTCATTTAATCACCAATTTCTAAAAATTATCCTTCAAGAACAACTTTGTCTTTTTCTAATTCTTCTTCATTTTCAGGCATACCAAGGTCATCTTCGTTGATAATATCCTTAGTGTATGTTCTCCACTTAATAACCTTTTTGCCACCGATAGTATGCTTATAAAAATGTTGGGCATCTTTGTTCCATTCTAAACATTCCCACTTAATTTTTACACAATCATGGACTTTAGCTACCTTTTCGCATACATCAAAGAACTTTGTACCGATACCTTGTCCTCTATAAGCACTTCTTACATAAATGTCTTCAATGTACATTACCTTTTTCATAGGGAATGTTGCAATCTGGAAGAAGTATGTACAGAAACCAACAATTTCACCATCAATCTCAGCCTTTAGAATATGCAATAGTTTTTCTTCAAAAACCATTTTTCCTATTTCATCAGGTGAAGCTGTGTGGTAGTCTTCCATTCTTTCAAATGTAGCAAAATGCTTATATAGACGATAAATAAGGTCTAAATCCTTTTCTTCAATATAACTTACTTTTAATTTTCCCATTTTATGTTCTCCTCTTTTACAAATAATTCTATAGTAGAATTATAAGTTGAAAACTTCTAAGTCATCAGGTACATAAATGTTGCCTGAATAAAACTCTTTTCCCTCTTTTGTATATAGTTCTTTTCTGTTAGTGATGTTCTTATCCTCTGTATGATAAAGAATAAGGTTCTTTACATTAAGTTTCTCAGCTAAGATACAAGCATCCTTTACTGTTGAATGGTGCTTTTCATATGGATGGAACTTTTCCCTATCTTCATAAAGGCAGAAAGCCTCATGTAGTAGATATGTACTATCCTGTACATATTCTTTTTCCACTTCATTATATGGTTCATCACCACAACAAGTTAACTTATCTTTACCGTAATACATAGTAAAACCAAACTGCTTTGCCTTAGTAGAATGAATATCAAAGAACTTTACTTTATTGCCTAGGATAGTAACTTCATCACCATCTTCAACAGAGATTAGGTGAAACTTTTTTCCTATATAATCAATCTGTTTAGGTTGAAGTAACATAGTAGCAATGTCAGTAATTATCTTTATTAACTCACTATGGGCATAAAGATTAACTTCTTTATCGAAAGTACCTCTGCTCATATTTTGAGTAAATACTCTAACCAGCCATATAATACCGGTAATATGGTCAATGTGCTTATGTGTTACAAAGATATTTTTGATTTTCTTCCAATCAATATTTGCCTTTTCAAGTTGGCTTAGGATTTGGTTTCCTCCACCACCATCAACTAGGAAATACTCATCATTTTGTTCAATTGCAAAACAAGTATTGTAGCACTTAGTTACCATTGCATTACCTGTACCTAATATAGTTAATTTCATAAATTCACCTCTTTAACTACATACGATTACATTATATCATTTACAAAGATTTAACACAATATATATTTTTGCATAACTATATATTGTTGCATAAAAAGTTATATTGAAAATTTTTGCAGAAAAAAAGACGGAATAAATCCGTCTTAAGTATAGTAATAATCATCTTTCTAAAATGGTGCAATAGTCGGAATAAAATTTCTGGCTACCGAATATATTACTGACAATATAATTAAAGTGTAAATAAACTTATTGCTATGTATAGGAAAATGAAAATTCTTTCCAAATACCTTTAACACCAATTCAATATAATACATTAATGCAAGGACTATACCAACAATTATAAAAGCATTTTGCCTTAATGAAAGTAAAAAATCAAAATGCAATAAAGCAATAACCGACCTAGTCATTCCACATCCGGGACAATTAATATGGAAAAGTGTATATGTTATACATGGTGGCAAAGAAATATTATTTGCCACATATACTGCCAATATATATAATAAGAAAACTGCTAATAAGGGTACTAAAAACACCAGTACCTTTTTTACAATACTTTTATTCATAACTTTCCTAACAAAAAAGACGGACAACAGCCCGTCTTTTAGATTAACATAATTAACTATTAATAATATCTACCAGTATTATATACAGCACTAAATGAACCATAAACTACTAGTACATAAATTAAGTAAATTGCCCATATTGCAAGTGCAATAATAGAAAGTACAATACCTGCAGTAGCCATACCGTTATCTGTTGGCTTTTTCTTACGAGAAAGGACACCAAGAACAATACCTACGATTGAGCAAACTGAACCACAACAGAAGAAAGAAACAATACCTAGAACTAATGAAGCAATAGCAAGACCTCTGCTATTGTCCTGAGGTTGCTGATACTGGTTAGGAGCATAGTTGTTATAATTGTTGTAGTTATTAGGCTGATTGTACTGTTGTTGATTGTACTGAGGCTGATTGTACTGTTGCTGATTATACTGTTGTTGATTGTACTGTGACTGATTATACTGCTGATTGTACTGATCATTCTGTTGATTATACTGATTGTTTTGTTGATTATTTTGCTGATTGTTAAAGTTTTCGTCCATAATTTCCTCCAAATCATTTTATATATTAATTTTATACTATATCCATTTAAAAGTCAACATATATATTATTTTGTCAATTTTTCGCCATTTCACATTGGCATATGTTTGACAATTACAATAAATAGTTTATAATGTAATTATATTTATGTAGGAGGAAGATTATGTTTATTTCAACAACAGAAACAGTACCGGGTATGAATTATCAAATTCTTGGTGTTGTACAGGGTAACACAGTACAGTCAAAGGACTTTGTAAGTGACTTTAAACAAGGTTTTAAGAGCATTGTTGGTGGTGAACTAAATGACTATACAGAAATGATGAATACTGCAAGAGGTGTTGCTCTAGACAGAATGGTTAATCAGGCAATGCAGATGGGTGCTGACGGTGTTATCGGTATTAGATACACCACATCATCAATTTTGCAACAAAGCTCTGAAATCTTAGCATATGGAACTGCTATTAAATTTGTTTATTAATTTGCAATTTAATTCCATAAAAGAACTATATAAAAAGTCCGACTTTTGTCGGACTTTTATTTTTACTTAATTTTGATATTTTATATTTTCAGTTGTAATTAGTGGATAACTGACAAGTGTATCACTGTCTAAATTTTCCTTATGCATATCTATTGCAGTAATCTGGTGGTTATCATATGTTGTATAGTAATAAATACCCTTATCACAATTACAACAAGAAGTATAAATTGTAATCTCATACTTACCCTCTGCTACTTCACAACAACCTCTTTGCTGGTCAACTGAATTTAGAATATGGAAAAACTGACTTACACTTGAATTTTCTTCAGGAGAAGATTTACTATTCATTTTCACAAATGCAACTCTGGCAAATCTTGATGCTGATGATAAGTCCCCGGGTAAACCTAAAGCACCCATTCCCCTACTATACTGAGTAAAATCCAGCTTTTCATTTTGAGAAAAAGTATTTTCCGGTTGTTTAGGTGAAAGTCCCATATAGTTATTAAGCATAAACATTTGCTGAGAAAATGGTGGGTTATTTGTTAAGACACCTACTTTATTATCATAAATATGCATACCATCTTCCATTGTTTCCACAACAATACAACTTTCCTTATCTGCAATAATATAATGTAGCTGAGCTAAAGGATAATTGTCATTAAACTGAGTTGCAGTAATATTTATATTCTTTAGCTTTTCCTTTGCCTCTTTAACACTTGCACATTGACTGAGAATATAGTTAATAAATTCATACTGTGCTACATTTTCTTTATCTTCATCCACATCATAATACTTAGCATTACCAACAAAATTAAGACCTGCCATACCAAGACCTTTCTCATTAACTGCATCATAATATAATGGATAATCATTTGCAATATGAGCCATACCAATCATAGCATAGTGGTTCTTCACCTCACCTGTAAAGTGAAAATTTATTGGATAATTTCTAGGTGTTATTGCTACTACTTCACCGTAAGAAAACTCATAATCAAGTGTTCTGCCAAAATAAAAATCATTTGTCTTATATGTTGCTGATGTACACATAACTTGCTCCTTAGTTTTAATTTTATTCTTCCAATATCGCTATAGATTTAGTATATCATTTTATATATTTTTCAGCAATGTTTTTTATATAATTGTCAGATTGCTCTGTTAATTATTATGTCTCATATGTAGAATATATAAGTTTGATAAATTTGGTTTTTTCAATTTTGATTTTGGATAAGATAAATTGGTTTTACAAATTAATCTTAACGCACAGACAAAATTGAAAAATCATTTTAAAAAGTAAAGGAGCAGTCAAGAGACTGCTCCAGTTTATTTACTATTTATATAAACAACTAATAGCATTAACTATTAATTGAAGTAGTTCCATACAGAGTATTCGTCACTACCGTTTGATGAGTTGTCACTACCATATGAATCGTTATATGAGCCGTTACCACCATTACCGTAGATATCGCTTGAATTATCTGAACTGTTATTGCTGCTTGAGTTACTGCTGTTTGAATTTGTTTCACTCTTTGATGCTTCTTTAATTGTAACAGTTAAAGTCTTTTTAGAGCCATTTCTTTCGACAACAAACTTTAGCTTATCTCCTGCCTTTGAGTTAGTAACAATTTTCTTAACATCAGCACTTGAAGAAACCTTTTCTCCGTTGATGCTCATAATCTTGTCACCTTTCTGTAGACCTGCTTTATCAGCCTGACTATTTTCTGTTACAGAATAAACATAAACCATATCCATATAATCTTGCATTACTACACCGATAGCACCCGGTTTACCCTTTACATAACCGTATTTCTTTAGGTCATTTAGGATAGACTCAACATCATTAATTGGAATAGCAAAGCCCAGACCTTCAACACTTTCGTTAGAACTACTGCTTGATGCCTTAGCAACAACAATACCGATTAGGTTACCTTGACCGTCAAATAGACCACCACCTGAGTTACCAGGGTTAATAGCTGCATTTGTCTGTAGTAGGTTCATACTGCTGTTTTCAATTGTTACTTCTCTGTCTAGTGCTGAGATAATACCGTCTGTAACTGTACCACCCAGTTCACCTAGAGGATTACCGATTGCAACTGCCTTGTCACCAACTGCAAGTTTATCACTGTCGCCAAATACTGCAGCAGTTAGTTTATCGTCACTCTTTGGTTCAATCTTTAGCAGAGCAACATCCTTGTCTGAGTCAGAACCGATTAACTTTGCAGTATATTCGTTACCGTTCTTTAGAGTAACTTTAATTGACTTTGCATTTTCAATAACATGGTGGTTAGTAACAATGTAACCATCCTTATCAATAATTACACCTGAACCTGCACCTTGAGATACTGCCTGACCATAGAATGAATATGAAACAGATTCTGTAACAATTTCAACTACTGAGTCAGCAACTTTGTTTGTAATGTCTTTTGTTGAAAGAGCAGTACCGTTTGCAGAGTCTGTGCCACCTGTTGAACTATTCTTTGTTAAATTAAGACCTGTAGTTGTTGAATTTTTATTTGCCAGTAGGTAATAAGTACCAACACCACCACCTACACCAAATACTGATGCAATTAAGAAACAAGCAACTAATGCAATAGCTACTGTACTTCTTGTTACAGGCTTCTTTTCTTTCTTAACCTTTTTGTGGTTGAAGTTTCTAGGGTTATTCTGTCCATTATTTGGAGCAGTTCCCCATTCATATGAATTAACAGTTTCGTTGTAGTTAGGTGCAACATTCTGCTGACCGTTTTCAAAGAAAGAATGTCTTTCTCTATATGACTCACTGTCACCGTATGGGTCATTGCCATAACTTTGATTGTTACTGCCTACACTATAATCCGGGTTAAAACCTTGGTTGTTATTGTAGTTCTGATTATCATTAAAACCTTGGTTCTCATTCTGATTATTTACCGGTGGTTCTCCACCACTTGTACCGTTAAAGTTGTTGTAATTGTTATTGTCATACATATTAAGGTCCTCCTTAAATCATCTATATTAATTGATTTTTGAATTATGTTTCAAGAGGTTTATCTCTTGTGTTGGTATTATAATAAAATGCCAAAGTGAAAACTGTATGAAATAGGAGTGTTTTTATAATGGAAAATATAAAAATAGCAAATTCACATTAAACATTTCACTATTCACTATCTATAATAAGTATTATTTTTCATATATATGTAAATTTTAAACAAGATAATTTCTATTTATTCTTTTTATTTGGTATGTGATAATCTTTAAAAATTCTACATATTGTGATAAAATATGAAGTCGGAAGATATAGGAAGAGGATGACAACAATGACTTTGAAAAAGAAAAAAATATCGCTGGTTCTCCATAGTATTATGTGTGTTATGGGTGGCTTTATGGGTGGCTATGCTATCTTTTGCAGAATGAGTAACTTTGGTAACGCACAAACAGCCAACCTAATTGAAATTATTACCGGAATAGTTGGTAGAGATTTCTTTGATGTAATGTTAAGGCTAATTGGTTTAGGAATATATGTTTTTGCTATTGTATTATGCGTTGTGTTAAGGCTAAAAACCGGTATTAACCTAAATGCATATGCAATTATGGTTGATGGTGCAGGACTGATACTTCTTCCTTTGATACCGGCCCATATTAATCCTATAATCGGTATACTTCCAATATTCTTTATGATGTCAACTCAATGGAGTGTATTCCATGGTGTGGGTAGATTCAACAGTTCCACTATTTTCTCAACAAATAACATAAAACAATGCACTACATCATTTGCTGAATATTTAATTACCAAAGACAAGCATATGCTTAGAAAAGGCAAATTCTACGGTAACACTCTTTTTTGGTTTCACATTGGTGTTGCAATAGGTGCAGTTTTAAGCAGTATTTTCGGTACATATGCAAGTTGGTTTGGTTTTCCTATTCCACTTGTTGCTTTCTTTGTCAATGTTTATGCTGACAAAATCGACCATGTTACTCACCTTGAACAACATACATTCTAATATTAAGATACAAAGTAAAATCCCCATATCAGACGATATGGGGATTTATATATTTATAAATGTTCACACACCCTATTAACTAACTTTTACAGTACATTTAGCGTACTTTTTGCTACCGTCACCGGCTGTTGCTCTAACAGTAGTTTTGCCCTTTTTCACACCTGTTACTTTGCCGTTTTTATCAACTTTGGCAACCTTAGTGTTGTAAGATTTCCAGGTAACAGACCTACGATCTGCATTTGATGGTGAACAAGTAGCCTTTAGTCTGTAGGACTTTTTCTTCTTTAAAGAAATAGTATTTTTATTTAACTTTACACCTGTAACTCTCTGTACAACTTTAATATTGCAAGAATCACTTACCCTGGGACTATCAACAGAAGTTGCAGTAATTCTTGCAGTACCCTTACCTTTCATAGTAACTCTACCGTTAGAATAAACTGTTGCAACCCTATTGTTGCTTGATTTCCAAGTAACCCTTGTATTACTTGCATTGTATGGTGTTACTCTTGCAGAAAGTTTAAGTGAACCTGATTTGTTAGTTCTATAGTATGTATAACTACTGCGACTGAGAGTAACATCTTCTACTTCACCATTAACATAAAAATCTTGTTCAAGGAATGGGTAACTGTCGCCATTTAATGTAACGGAAATTGTACTCTTGCCTTGTTCAAGTCCTAAAATTTTACCCAACTTATTGATAACACAAATATTCTTGTTTGATGAATCAAATGTTACTGAGCTAGGGTCAATCTGTGTATAAGAAACACCGTTATAAAAAGATATTGTTGCTCTGGTTGAGTTATTTTTACAAAGTGAAGTATTACCAAAACGAATCTTTGCTTCAATTAAAGATTTTTTAAAAGATACAAGACCGGAATCATTTGCTTCAACATCAAATTCAGTTCTATTCACAATTAGGTCGTTTTTTTTATCAATACCAAAGATTAAAACCCAATAGTAAGAACCATCAACTTCTACAGCACCTACTCCTATACTTTTATAGTAATCAGTAAGAATATCTTTTCTACTACTACTGTTTTGTAGCCATTGCTTAATAACATAATCAGTTGATGAAGAACCTGTAAAAATATCTTCACCATAAGCTCTATCAAAAGCAGAATAGAAACTTTCACCGTTTGGACGGTTATGAGAGAACTTAATAGCAAGTTCTTTGCAACGCAACATTGCGTAATTCATAAGTTCTTTGTCCATTACAACCTTGCTTCTTGATTTTGAAACACGCGCTCTATTTATTTCATCATAAATAGAAAAGGCTTCATCAAATAGTTCCTCACCCGAAATAGAAACTGTATTTACCTTAGCTGCTGAAACATCAAAAATCATAACCGATAATGATAAAACTCCAACTAAAAATAAGGAAATCAACTTTTTCATAAAACCACTCATTCTATATTAAAAAAATATACACTCCTCTTTCCTTGTCTAAATTATATAATAAAAGACTGCCAAATACTATGGTATTTATATATAAAATTGCTACTTGCTTTTTATATATTATAACATTAAAATTCTTTGTTTTACTCAAACTTCTTAATAATAATTATTTAAAAGCAAAATAAAATGTGTTAAAATAGTAGAAAAGAGGTGAAACATATGGAAATCAAAAATTTTATGGATATAATGAATTTAACTTCCCGACTAAAAGACAACACAAGACACAGCTGGTCACCTAAAGGTAAAAAAGAAAGTGTTGCCGAACACTCTTGGCGACTAACTATTATGGCTTATTTCACTAAGGATGAATTTACAAATGTGGATAATGATAAGGTTATAAAAATGTGTTTACTTCACGATATGGGTGAAGCCTTTACCGGTGATATTCCATCATTTTACAAAACTGAAAATGATGAAAACAAGGAAGAAAAAATTTTGCTCAACTGGGTTAGCACTTTACCTTCACCATACAACAAGGAACTTTATAGTCTTTATGATGAAATGATTAAGCAAGAAACTGAGGAATCAAAGGTATATAAAGCACTGGATAAGTTAGAGGCATCTATATCTCATAATGAAGCTCCAATTAGCACTTGGATTGATATTGAATACAAGCTAAATCCTGTTTACGGATACGAAGAATGTCAGTTCAATCCGTACCTAAAAAAGCTTCAAAACAAGGTAAAAGAAATTGCCCTTGATAAAATTGAAAATGAAGGAAAAATATAGTAAAAATAACCAAATAAACAGTTTAAACTTTAACTAATTTTTCCCTTTATTTTTCTTTAAGTTCATTATATAATGAAGTAAAATAAACACATAAAGGAGTGTTATATTATGAAAAGAAAGAAAGAAAAAGTTTTGAGTCTTGTTCTTTGTATTGCAGTTGTATTAAGTTCAATGTTCGCATTTAACTTTGGTTTCTCGGTATTTGCTGATGACAATACTAATACCGGCGATACCGGTACAACTACACAACCTACGACAATCAACAACACTCTTCCATCAGAAACTTCAACTGTAACATCTACAGTTAAACCTACTACAAAACCAACTACAACTGTTCCTACTACTACAAAGCCGGTTGTAAAGCCAATTTCTGTTGGTAATATCTCTAAATTAAAGGTTACAAAGATTTCTTCAAATTACATTACAGTAAAATGGAACAAATCTAAGAATGCAACTAACTATAAGGTTGAATACAGAAAAGTTGGTAGCAACCAAAAGTGGCATTATGTAAATTCTGTTAAATCAAATACTGCTAAGGTTACTAAGCTATCAGAAAATACTCTTTACTACATCAAGGTAACACCTATGATAGTTAAGAATAAAAAGAATTACTACGGCAAAAATGCTACAGTAAAATCATCTACTGCTACAAGCAAGGTTACAGGATTAAAGGTAACTAATAACGGTAAAAATATTTCTATTAAGTGGAATAGAAACAAGAATGTAACAGGTTACAAAGTATATCGTGCAAGTGGTGTTAGTAACGGTAAATATGTTTACTATAAAACAATCAAAAAAAATAGCACAACTACATTTACCGACAGTAAGGTTAGCAATGGTAAAATCTACTACTATAAATTAAAGGCATACCGTACATATAACAACTACGGTACTGTTGTTTCTAACTATTCTAATGCAGTAATGAGCACTTGTGGTTTATACGCAACTACTGTTAAGACTAAGAGTGAATTAAACAAAATCAGAGTTACTTGGTCAAAAGTTCCTGCAGCTACAGGCTACAAGGTATATCAGTCAACAAGTAGCAATAGAAAAAGCTTTAAGTGTGTTGCTAAAACAACAAGCAGAAGCTTTACTACCGGCAAACTATCAAGAAACAAAACTTACTACTTCCAAGTTCAACCTTACAAAACTTACAAAGGCAAAGAACTAAAGCCTACTACTGCACCTAAGATTAAGTCACAAAAGGCTACAAGTACAATCTTTGGTCAAGATGTTGGTAATACATATATTGAAATCAACATTAAGCAACAACATATGTGGTTCTACATTAACGGTAAACTTTATGTTGATACACCGGTTGTAACAGGTATGGCTGATGGTGTTCATGACACACCAAAGGGTGTTCACACAATCTTTGTTCATCAGTCCCCATCAAGACTGGTTGGTGACACATGGGATGTTATGGTTAACTACTGGATGCAGTTTACTGCTGATGGTTGTGGTATTCACGATTCAACATGGAGAGCAAGTTATGAATATGGTGGCAACACCTATCTAACTGATGGTTCTCATGGTTGTGTTAATACACCACTTGATAAGGTTGCCAAAATCTTTAAGAAAGCTCATAACGGCACAATCGTTGTTGTTCATTAATGAACCATAAATCGCCAATTAAAAGTAAATTATAATTATTTGAGGGTTACATCTGTAACCCTCTTTTTTTCAATAAATTTTTGTTAATTTGTAGGAATAAATTAGAATTTTACGCACAATAATGATATATATTTTATAGGTAGGGAAAATAAAATGATAAAAATTAAAAATTCACATTTACTAACAATCAAAAAATACCAAATCAAAACCACCCAACACTACATCAATTAAGAAACTGTAGCATTAGGTGGTTTAATTATATTATTAATATTTTATATTGATGAAAATATATTAGGAAAGTCCTTACCGTAAAGTTTTATTAACGCCTCTATTAATCTAAAACGAAGTTCCGGTAAAGTAAGATTATTAACAAAGCTAGAAACAATCTCATACATAACATAATTATTTATTTCTTCATCATCTTCATAGTACTCAAAATCTTCATCATATACTTCATCATATAGATAACCATACATTTCTTTAAATCTTTCTTCTTTAATTCTTTCTTGTTCTGCAATATTTTCAATATATTGTTCAGCTTCATTAGGAAAGGCAGTAAAATATAACGCAACCATATGTTTACAAATTTTTCGATTATCTTTAGCAAATGGACAGTTACAATATGTATTCTTTATAGTATGATTAATATCTATCTTAACATCATATGTAGTAGTGCCTTTAACACTACCATAAAAAACAGTGTCGGATTCTTTACGAAAATTAATTACCTTTTTATCCTTATAATATTCATAACCTCTCTGTATAACAGAGGCTCTTGCTTGATTTAAAATACCCATAATATTTCCTTTAATTATTATCTTGCTTTTTGTAGTAATGAATAATTATACTTTTCAATATCATTAAATGTAGATTCCGAATAGTTGCTTGATGGCTTATACCAACTAAACTGCTGATAATGTTTCTTAATTGAGTCAGTAGTAAAGTTATATCCATGTAAAGCACAAATATCATTAATAGCAGTTTGAATATCATCAGATGATTTTCCCTTTAGGTCTGCTGAAGTTAGCCTTCTGCTTGAAATATCAGGGAACACCAAACCGGAACTATCACTACTTCTATTTGCTTTTGTAGTGGAAGTTGCTGATGGGTCTGTGGTATCTGTTGAACTTGATGCCATTGTAGTTGATGCACCATTCTTGTCAATAGGATAACCACCATCAAACACAACACTATTACAAATTAACTGAATATCACTTTCTTTATTAAGCGCATCATAGGCTTTTTTCATATTCTTGTTTTTAGTGCTATATTTCTTTTCTGTCGGTGTTGTACACACTAAGTAATAAGTAGTATTCCTTATTGTTACTGTGCCATATTCGGTAAAATTAGCACCGTTCTTGTATTTATCTGTTGGAAATAAATTGTAGGTAAAAATTTCACCTAAGCTTTGGTCAAGACTATGGTTGTCCTTTTCGTAAAAAGTAACTGATGAACCACCATAATTATTTGACTCTTCAGTTACGGCATATTTATTTCCCCAAGACTCAGGCAAAACAAATGTTGCACCTAATAAATCTGAATGATAATTATATTCTTTTGAAGAAGATGGTTCAGTTGATGACTTTGCAAGTGTAACCACCTCTGAATTACCCTGAAATGTTGTTTCCTCAGTTGTAGGTGCAGTTGTAGATGTTGGTTCTTCTGAAAAATAATTTAATGGATTTTGACAACCACAAAAAGTAAGTACAACTGTTAAAGTTAAAATTAAAAATGGAATAAACTTTTTCATACAATACCCTCTTTCAGTAGGATTATATCATAATAATTCTATTATGTAAAATTATTTTGAAATTATTTAAATTTAAACTTTAGCGATTGTAAACCGTTTACTCGTATTGACACTTGACAAATGTTGTGTTATAATAGGTTTACCTGTGAATGGTTCTTTGTTCAAAGGGGAGAAAGATGAATAATTTTACACTTATTTCTAAAAAACAATCTAACGAGGAAGGAGATTTTGAGTCATACGGTATTCGGTGCAATTGTTTCGAAAGTAATCTTGCAATTGAAGATATAACAACTGAATGGGATCAGATTGAGTATATCATCAATGCTTTCAACATTCACCTACCGGAAGAGGTCCATATATATGATATTTTAGAAAATTACCTTTTAGATTTTACTGATTTCTAAAATTGTGCTATAATCTACTTGGTGATACAATATGATTTGCAATTTATGTCCGAGAAAATGTAACGCAGAAAGAAACGATAGTATAGGCAAAGGCTACTGCAAAATGCCAAAATCTCTTTATGTTAGCCGTGTAGCCCATCACTACTGGGAAGAACCGGTTATCAGTGGCAAGAAAGGTACTGTAGCAGTGTTTTTCACCGGATGTACTCTTGACTGCATATACTGTCAAAATCGTGAAATTTCTCACTCTAATTTAGGAAGAAAAGTTACCATTGATGAACTGGCTAAGGAAGTTACCTTGCTGTTAGACAAAGGTGCTGAAAGTTTAAGTTTTATTACACCAAGCCACTATACAAATGGGATTATACAGTTGCTTGATATAATAAGTCCAAAAGTACCGGTTGTCTATAATACGAGTGGTTTTGACTCTATTGAAACACTTAAGAAACTTGAAGGCTATATTGATATTTATCTACCTGATTTTAAATATAGCAACAATGACTTAGGATTAGAGTATAGTAATGTAAGGAACTACTTTGATGTTACATCAAAAGCTATTGAAGAAATGGTAAGACAAACCGGTGAACCTGTCATAAACCAAGACGGTATTATGGAGAAAGGTACAATGGTTCGTAATTTAGTATTGCCAAGTCATACGAAAAATTCCATTGAAGTAATAAATTATCTTGCAGAAAAATATGGAGATAAAATATTATTTTCACTAATGGGACAATACATTCCCTATGGGGATGCAAAAAATCATAAAAAGTTAAACCGTAAAATTACAAAAAGAGAATATGAAAAGGTTTTGTTGGCTTTTGAAAGTAGTGGTCTTAACGGTTACTGTCAGGAACTTTCATCAGCAAGTGAAAAGTACATACCGGAATGGGATTCGGATGTATTATAAATCTTTTTATATTACAGTTAGTCGGAACATTCGCAGTAAAGGAAAGGTAGATACAATAATATAGAGTTTTTAATTTGAGAAATAAAATTATATATTACTTGGGATAAGGGGACTTCTAGTCCTCTTATTTTTTGTTTTTCTTTTTATGTTCTAAACAACATTACCAATTATTCATTTTTCTATTATGGAATTATACAGAAAATTATATACACAAAAAGCCTCCCATAAAGGGAGGCTATAATTTGCTTAATATTAATTATTTTGCGTAATCAGAAACTCTTGATTCACGAATAATATTAACTTTGATTTGACCAGGATATTCAAGTTCCTGTTCAATCTTCTTACTAATTTCTCTAGCTAGTGGAACCATCTTGTCATCATTAATCTGTTCAGGCTTAACCATAACACGGATTTCTCTACCTGCTTGAATAGCAAAACAACTGTCAACACCCGGAAAGCTCTTACCAACTTCTTCAAGCTGTTGTAGTCTCTTGATGTAATTTTCGATATTTTCTCTTCTTGCTCCGGGTCTTGCAGCAGAAATAGCATCAGCAGCCTGAACAATACAAGCTACAACTGTCTTTGCTTCAACATCACCATGGTGAGCATGAATAGCATGGATAACTGCGTCACTTTCTTTATATTTTCTGGCAACTTCAACACCAAGCTGAATGTGAGAACCTTCCATCTCGTGGTCAAGTGCCTTACCAATATCGTGAAGTAAACCGGCTCTCTTAGCAACTGTTGGGTTAAGACCTAGTTCAGAAGCAATCATACCGGAAATATAAGCAACTTCAATAGAGTGTCTTAGTACATTCTGACCATAAGAGGTTCTGTACTTTAATCTACCAAGAAGTTTAACAAGTTCAGGGTGGATGTTGTTAACACCAAGTTCAACAACTGTTCTCTCACCTTCAGCTTTAATAGTAGCTTCAACTTCTCTTCTGGCTTTTTCAACAGTTTCTTCAATTCTTGCAGGATGGATTCTACCATCTGAAATAAGTTTTTCCAAAGCAACTCTGGCAATTTCTCTTCTAACAGGTTCGAAAGAAGAAATTGTAATTGCTTCCGGAGTATCATCAATAATAAGGTCAACACCTGTAAGTGTTTCAATAGTACGAATGTTTCTACCTTCTCTACCGATAATACGACCCTTCATATCATCATTTGGAAGAGATACAACAGAAACAGTAGCATCCGATACCTGATCAGCAGCTAAACGCTGAATAGCAAGACTGATAATGTTTCTTGCTCTCTTGTCGGATTCTTCCTTTAGCTTTTCCTCATATTCAAGGATTTTTACAGACTTTTCGTGGTCAAGTTCTGTATCAAGCTGTTGTAGTAAGTAATCCTTAGCTTGGTCAGCAGTATAACCTGAAATTCTCTCAAGCATTTCAAACTGACTTTTCTTAACCTGTTCAACTTCTTGAAGCTTTTGTTCAACTTCCTTTTGCTTTCTCTGGTAGTTGTTTTCCTTCTTCTCAAGGTTGTCCATTTTTCTGTCAAGAGTTTCCTCTTTTTGCTGAATTCTTCGTTCCTGACGCTGAACTTCTTTTCTGCGATCAGAAATTTCCTTTTCGTTCTCATTTCTTAGACGATGAAGTTCATCTTTACCTTCCAGTAAAAATTCCTTCTTCTTAGCCTCAGCTGACTTAATTGCTTCAGAAACAATACGATTTGCTTCTGTTTCGGCAGAACCAATAGCCTTTTCTGCAACTTGCTTTCTACGCTGGATACCAAGATAAACACCAACAGCAAGACCTGCAGCAATAGCAACAATAATCAGCACAATAGCTAACCACATTGGCATAGGAAATGACACCTCCTTGTTTTGTTTTTTAATAATTCAAATTCATCAAAACAATCGACCGGTGCCGTTAGACAGATATTCAATTTTTACGAAATATAAAAAAGGCAATAGCCCAATAAATTAATCATAAAACCCATAAGGGTAGTATTACCAGAATGTTGTGCATAAAAAAGCAAAAAATAAATATAATACTAAATGATTATCTATATATAACGGCTCAATTAGAGTCAATTAAAAGGAATTAAGCGAAATAAATCACTTAAAATGCGTAAAAATAAATTCACGCTTACTAATATATTAATAGATAGAGGGAGGTTTGTCAAGATAAAATATTTATAATATTTCTTTATTAGAATTATAATTTGTCTTATATGTGAAAAACTGTACAGAAATACGACTTTATTTTTGGTAAAAATATTTCATATCATAAAATTTTCATAAAAGTCGTGTTAAATTTCTCACAAAGTATTGAAAAATTTACGAACTTGTAATAAAATATAAGTACCTTAAAATTTAGGAGGAATAAAAAATGGCAATTAAAGTTGCAATTAATGGTTTCGGCCGTATCGGTCGTCTAGCATTCAGACAGATGTTTGGTGCTGAAGGTTATGAAGTAGTAGCAATCAACGATCTAACAGATCCAGCTATGCTTGCACACCTACTAAAGTATGATTCTGCACAGGGTAAGTATGCTCTTGCTGACAAGGTTGAAGCTAAGGAATCTTCAATCGTTGTTGACGGTAAGGAAATCACAATCTACGCTAAGCCAAACGCTGCTGAACTACCTTGGGGTGAAATCGGTGTTGACGTTGTTCTAGAATGCACAGGTTTCTATACATCAAAGGCTAAGGCACAGGCTCACATTGATGCCGGTGCTAAGAAGGTTGTTATCTCTGCTCCTGCAGGTAACGATCTACCAACAGTTGTTTACTCAGTAAACGAAAATGTACTAACAAAGGAAGACAAGATTATTTCTGCTGCTTCTTGTACAACAAACTGTCTAGCTCCTATGGCTAAGGCTCTTAACGACCTAGCTCCAATCCAGAGTGGTATCATGAGCACAATCCACGCTTACACAGGTGATCAGATGATCCTTGACGGTCCTCACAGAAAGGGTGACCTAAGAAGAGCTAGAGCTGGTGCTGTAAACATCGTTCCTAACTCAACAGGTGCTGCTAAGGCTATCGGCCTAGTTATCCCAGAACTAAACGGTAAGCTAATCGGTTCTGCACAGAGAGTTCCTGTACCAACAGGTTCAACAACAATCCTAACATCAGTTGTTAAGGGTAAAGTAACAGTTGACGAAGTTAACGCTGCTATGAAGGCTGCTGCTTCTGAATCATTCGGTTACAACACAGACCTAATCGTTTCTTCTGATATCGTTGGTATGACATACGGTTCACTATTCGATTCAACACAGACAATGTGCACATACATGGAAGATACAGACACAACTCAGGTTCAGACTGTTTCTTGGTATGATAACGAAAACTCTTACACATCACAGATGGTAAGAACAATTAAGTATTTCGCTGAACTATAATTTAATATTTTAGTGTATTACTTCCCCACCGATTTTTCGGTGGGGTTTTTGTTTTACAATTTTTTATTTTTGTGTTATACTCTTCTCAAGAAATTTTAATTTTTACAACTATAATGGAGGTATAATTATGGATTTAAATTTTAGAATGGTTCATCAGAATTTTAATGTAGCTGACCTAGACACATCTCTTGACTTTTACGAAAAGGCTTTAGGCTTAACAGAAAAAAGCAGAATTGACGGTGATGGTTTTACTATCGTTTATGTTGGCAATGACACAACTGACTTTGTACTTGAACTGACTTGCCTTGATGACCACCCTGAAAAGTATGACCTTGGTGAAGGTGAATTCCACCTAGCATTTAAAGTACAGGACTTTGATAAGGCTCACGCCCTTCATGAAGAAATGGGTTGCATCTGCTTTGAAAACCCTGATATGGGTATTTACTTTATCAATGACCCTGACGGTTATTGGCTGGAAATTATCCCTGAAACTAAAGAACTTTAATTCTTTAATAGAATATTTATTCAAAGGAGTACATTGTACTCCTTTTTTGTTATAGAAAAATAGGAGCAACCAAAGGTTACTCCTACAATGTGATTGATATAATTCTAATAAAGAATTATAATTAATAATTTTCCTGATGAATTTCAAAGAAAGATTGTGGGTGGTTACATACAGGACAAACCTCCGGTGCTTTTGTGCCAACAACAATATGACCACAGTTGCGACATTCCCAAACCTTAACTTCTGACTTTTCAAAAACCTGAGCAGTTTCGATATTCTTTAGCAATGTTCTGTATCTTTCTTCATGGTGCTTTTCAATTTCACCAACTGCTCTAAACTTAGCAGCTAATTCAGGGAAGCCCTCTTCCTCAGCAGTTTTTGCAAAGCCCTCATACATATCTGTCCATTCGTAGTTTTCACCTTCTGCTGCATCAGCAAGGTTAGACTTTGTGTCACCTAGACCTGCAAGTTCCTTGAACCACATTTTTGCATGTTCCTTTTCATTATCGGCAGTCTTTAGGAACAATGCTGACATTTGCTCATAGCCCTCTTTCTTAGCTACTGATGCAAAATAAGTGTATTTATTTCTTGCCTGAGATTCTCCTGCAAAAGCCTCTTGTAAATTCTTTTCTGTTTGTGTACCTGAATACTTATTTGTTGCCATAGTTTTTTCCTCCTTAATAATTATCTTTTCAAAATCAGATGCCGGATGTTTACACAGTGGACAAACAAAGTCCTCCGGTAACTCTTCCCCAACATATTCATAACCACAAATTGTACAACGCCAAATCGTCTTACCATCAGTCGTTGTACCTACATTTTCAGGTTGTGGCTTAATATTCTTTAAATAATAATCATAGGTTACAGATGGCGTTTCACTTAAAACTTCCATATCTGTAATTTCACCTATGAACATTGTGTGTGAACCTAAATCCTCAGTTTTACTTACATTAACAGAAATGTATGCATTAGTACCCTCTGTTATATAATAAATCGAATTTTCACCGCGCTTGCATTTTTCAAAGTTTTTAAACTTATCAACATCTTTGCCTGACTGAAAACCAAAGTGCTTAAATAAATCAAAACCGGCATCCTGACTAATTACAGAAACTGTGAATTTACCGGTTTTTACAATCATATCATGGGTAAGATTGGCTTTATTTACGCAAATGCTTAGCTGATTAGGCATTGAAGATGCTTGAATTGCAGTATTTATAATACAACCATTGTCTTTCTCTTCATCTTTAGCCGTTAGTACAAACAAGCCATAACTTAATTTGTACATAGCCTTTTTATCCATAAAATTACCTCCTTATAAAATAATTCAACAATTAATATACATTTATTATACTCCTTTTAGAGTAAAATGCAATAGAAAACAGTAATTATTTTTATTTTTATTATTTATAAGCAAATTTATATATATTTAATAATATATTTATAGATAAAATAATATATATTAAATAATACTATACTCAATAATTTAGTTGACATAAGTATAAAAATATAGTAAAATAAAGTCGAACACTAAAAACTTTGATTAAATTATATTTGAGGAGGATTTTATTATGCAGAATTCAAAGGGTAAAGCAATTGCTTCTTTAGTTTGCGGTATTGTTTCAGTTGTTATAGCTTGGTTTAGTTATGGTGCTATTGCAGGTCTTGCTGCCGGCATTGTTGCCATTGTCCTAGGCGTAGGTGTTAGAAAGCTTAATGACGAAAACAAAAACTTTGCAACAGCCGGTTTAGTAACAGGTATCATCGGTGTAGTACTTTCAGGTATTCTACTTGTATGTGTTATCTGTGCAGCCGGTACAGTAGCTACAGCAGGTATGCTTAGCTAATTAAATTTATAAAAAATATAACCTCTTGTACTTTGGTACAGGAGGTTATATTTTTGGAGAAAATTATGTTCCCTACTTTTGATTTATTAGGAAAAACTATTCCTACTTACGCATTAATGTCCTTAATAGGCATATTTGTTAGTGGTATTTATATTTGTAAAAAAGCAAAACAAAAAGGTTATGACGAAAATAATTTTATAATTATTTTACTTTTATCTTCAATAGGTGTTTTCTTCGGTGGTCACATACTATATTCCATTACAAGGTTTGATCTTATAATTAAACTATTTTCCAATTGGAACACCTATGTTCATTCATTTGGTGATTTTATTGAATGTGCAAAATTAATATGTGGTGGTTCAGTATTTTACGGTGGGCTTATCGGTGGTATGATAGTTGGCTTTATTTACTGCAATAAAAAGCATTACAACTTATCTGATTATTCCGATATAATAGCCCCCGGTATTCCGCTATTTCATTTCTTCGGAAGAATAGGATGTTTCCTTGGTGGTTGTTGTTACGGTATAGAAAGTAGCTTTGGCTTTACAGTACACAACAATCAACTGTTACCTTCTGTTAATGATGTACAAAGGTTTCCGGTACAACTTTTGGAATCACTACTAAATCTTATTTTATTTTTCATACTTGCATATTTACTAAAGAAAGAATTACTAAAAGGCAAGCTTTTTGCTACATATCTTTTAAGTTACTCGGTAATAAGATTTTTTGATGAATTTCTACGAGGTGATACTTACAGAGGATTTTTGTTAGGATTATCTACTTCACAAATAATAAGTATCGTTATATTTATTTGTTCAATTATATACTTAATTTATCAAGGCAAAAAAAATAATACACACAACAAAACACACTTATGAAAACAATCATAAGTGTGTTTTTCTATAGTCAAATTAAATTATGTCCACTTAAAATTAACCATACCGTAAATATAGATAAATCCGATTGCTATAGGAACTACATACTGAAATATCGGTTTCATCCAATGTTTAACTTTAAGTCCTTTACCGGAATTAGCTTCACCAATAAAGTTATCCCATCCCCAACCGAACTTATTACAACAGAATAGTGCAAGTACAAGAGAACCAAGTGGCAATATATTATTAGAAACAATAAAGTCCCAAAAATCAAGCCAAGTTGTACCCTCTGCAAAAGGCTGAAAATGTAGTACACTAAAGCCAAGTGCAGTTGTTAATGCTAACACAAAGATAACAATACCACAAATCAAAGAACCCTTAGGTCTTGACCAACCGGTTAAATCACGAACCATAGCTAGAATATTTTCACAAACACCAAGTACAGTTGACATACCGGCAAATACCATAAATAAGAAGAACAGAGAACCCCAAATTCTGCCACCCTCCATATTGTTAAATACTGTAGCCATTGTGTCAAATAGTAAACTAGGACCTGCATTTACTTCTAGGTTATATGTAAAACAAGCTGGGAAAATAATAACACCGGCAAGGATAGCTACAAGTGTATCAAGAGAAATAACACTTACTGCTTCACCCATAAGAGAACGGTTCTTGTCAATATAACTACCGAAGATAGCCATACCACCCATACCTGTTGATAAAGTGAAGAATGCCTGATTCATAGCACCAACTACAACAGAACCGTTAATCTTAGAAAAATCAGGTTTTAAATAAAAGGTCATTCCCTCACCTGCACCACCAAGCATTAAGCTGTTTACTGCAAGTACCACCATCAGCACAAGTAATGCAATCATCATATACTTTGTTACTCTTTCAAGTCCACCTTGAAGATTAAAAGAAAGTATAAAGAATGCCACCACAACAGTAACAAACAAGAATAGTACATTAACTGATGGGTCAGCAGTCATTTTATCAAAGCCCATATTTTGGTTATTACCTGAAACAAACTTTACAAAATAATTTATCAGCCAACCACATACTACAGTATAGAAAGCCATAAGTGAAATATTGCCTACAAGACAAACCCAACCAAAGCCACCCCACTTTTGCTTAGGCTTTTCCAGTTTTTTATACATATTAATAGGACTTGTCTGGGAGGCTCTACCAACAGAAAATTCCATAATCAAACAAGGAATTCCAAGAATAATAAGGCAAAGGATATACACAAGCATAAAGCTACCTCCACCGTTTTGTCCACACATCCAAGGAAATTTCCACACATTGCCACAACCAATTGCACAACCGGCTGACAACATAATGAAACCTAATCGGCTACCAAGTCGCTCTCGTTTCATTGTAGCAACCTCCTTTGTTCCATAAACATATATTAAATTTTATACCCATCTATATACTCCTTTGTAGATTTTAAACATATTGAATAGTATATCAAGAGTTGGGGCATTTGTAAACAATAAATTAAAAATACTTTGTAAATTTTCATTTCACTTTTTTGTATATTATTGTCGACAATAGTATGAAATCATACTATAATGCATAAGGATAGTAACAATAACTTTCCTTGCTATTAAAAATAAAAAGTTTGGTTATTGGGGAAAGTTTTAAAATATAGTTTCTAATACAATTTAATTACTAAATAAAAAAGTAGGTTATTTCACTTGTGGTGAAGTAGCCTACTTTTGTTATAGATTATTCTGTGATAATTTTAGTTTTAATTGTTCTATTTCTAATAACAACAGCTACAGGTGTAACTATCAAATAAATAATAGTAAGGATTACGAAGAACATTATATCGGCAGTTAGGAAAACATAAATAATATTGAAACCAAAGTGAAGTAAAACAGAATATATAAGGTTATTATTCTTTTCAAGAAATATATTCATTAAAACTGTTATTGAAGTTATTACTACTATGTTAGAAATAATATAAGGAATTGCCCTCAAGTCGGTAAATTCTGAGTCAACTACCCACAACAATGTGTGCCAAAAGCACCACACAAGTCCCTGAAAAATTGATGACTTTAGAAAAGAATATTTCTTATTAAATTCTTCTCTCATATAGCCTCTCCAACCAAGTTCTTCACCTGTTGGACCGGAAGTAAAGGATAAAAATATACTTAAAGGCAAAGGAGTTGTTCCTAGATTTATGTAATCCAGTGGTGATTTACCCTCTGTAAAGGAATAAATTAATAATGCCAAAACACTAATTCCAAAGGTAAGGAAAAAGGACAGTAACAGTGGCAGTACCTTTACTTTTCCTGAAAAGCACCTTTTGATAAAAGTTATCCTACTTTCATTAGGTCTGAAAAATTTCCAACCAACAAGCAAAAGTAAAGTCGGTGACCAAGCAAGTAAATTCCTTACAATCCACATTACCACAGGTGGTGCATGGAAAATCATACTGAATGAACCTGCTACAAATATAATCAGAAACCATATGAGAATATATGAACTGACAATATATCTTCTTAAATAGTTAATTTTCTTCATACATCACCTATCTGCTAATAACCAATTCACTTTTGATACCGTTAAGCTCAATTATGTTGTCAGACTCAGGATTATCAAATGGTTCAACTGTTTTTCCATCTTCTTCAAAAGTGATGCTTGTTCCAATACCTTTAGCTACTGATGAAAAGTCACTTTCTTTAGGAATAGTTATCTTTGAAGTTGCTGATATTTGATTAATTTCAACATTACCACTAAGACTACTACACACAATATCCATATCAAGGTTACAATTGATTTCCACTATACCTACCACATCATCAATAAAAATTCTTTGAGTTTTTGTATCCAATTCAATACTGTTACATTCAATTGAAGCAATTTTAACTTGTTCTGCATTTATAGCACATTCAATTTTGCCAATATAAGGTGTAGGAATTTCTACAAAAATATAAAGTTCCTTTTTGGCTATTGCCTCGGTTACATTATTCTTTCTGTTTACATCAACATCAATACGCTTTCTCACATCATCAATTTTTACTTTAAAATCACTTTGTAAATTTGAAAGTGTATTTGATGCAAGGTGAATACGGATTTTCTCTCCATTATAACCGGTAAATACAAGTTCCTTTGCACCACCTAATTTTATGTCAAATCTCTTTGGCTCATCAATATCATATTCAGTTACACTTTCATACAGAAAATCTCTTTCCTTCTTCTCACTTCTTTCATTAGAAAAAAGTTCATCCATTGAAATATCAAACAATTTTGAAATTGCCATAATGTTATCTATATCAGGTACACCTGTATCTCTCTCCCACTTTGTAACTGCTTGTCTTGAAACACCAAGTTTTTCTGCTAACTTTTCTTGTGAAAGACCTGATTGTTTTCTTAGTTCTTTTAATTTTTCTGCAAAAGTCATTTCGTTACCTCCTTTTGATAACTCAATTATAGATAACTTGTATTTACATTACAAGCAACTTTAAATTACATTACTGTTTTTCTTGCTACTTTCCGTAGCATTTATGATTATCCCCATAAATACTAATGTTTTAAACCAAAAAATCACCTTATGAAAAATGAATTAACATAAGGTGATTAGCTTTAATGTGGTTGATAATTCTATTATCGAAAATTATCACACAAACTTATTTAAGTTTTCATCATACTCATAATCTATTGTGGAAAGTTTAGAAGTGATTTCATCCTTATCCACACACAAAGACTTACATAATTCTGACAAAGAACTATAATTATCTCTTAACTGAGTATTTACATATGATAACAAAATCATAGGGTCGTTTGGTAAAGCCATTTCTTTCTCTTCTTTCTTATTCAAATTATAATATTATTTTAACTGATAATTAAATATTTTACAATACTATAACAAACAAAAAAGGAACTGAAAATCAGTTCCTTTTTCACAAAATTTAAATTTTATTCACTTCTTAATGCAATTACAGGGTCTTTCTTTGCTGCCTTTTTAGCCGGAATTAAACCACCTATTAAAGTAAGAAGAACACTGATTACAACCAGCACAATACCGGCTACTATCGGAATTGTAGCATTAACATCAGTTGTGCCCATTAATGAATGGATAATTGCATTTGACGGTATCAAGATAAGCTCACTTAAGCCTATACCTATAATACCTGAACACAAGCCTATAATAAATGTTTCTGCATTAAATACCTGACTGATATTTCGTTTTGACGCACCGATTGCCCTTAGAATACCGATTTCCTTTGTTCTTTCAAGTACAGAAATATAGGTAATAATACCAATCATAATTGAAGAAACAATTAGAGAAACTGCAACGAAAGCAATTAGAATGTAGGAGATAACATTGATAATTGTTGTTACTGAGGACATAAGAAGTGCTACATAGTCAGTATAGCTGATTTTGTCCTTTTCCCTAGCACCGTTATTATAGTTATCTACTGCTGTACGGATACCGTCTTTATCTTCAAAGCTATCTACATAAATATTAATTGAGGATGGTGTAGCTAAGTCAACAACACCAAATTCTTTCATATTATCATCGTAGCTACCAGGTGAAATATAGGTATCATAAATATTCAGCATTACCTTGTCATCAGGATTATTCTTTACAAATTGGTCTAAAGATGACGCAAGTTGTTCTTCTGTTAGGTTAGCAAGTTGACTTTGCATTTGCTTATCGTTACCATAAACCGAATTCATAATATTCTTGCAAAGTTTTGCCTTTTCACTAACACCTAAACCATTAAGATACTTTTTAGCATCGGCAATTTTTTCTTTTTTGCCATCAGGTGCAAATCTCATATTACTAAGAATGTTAACATCCTTAGACTTTTTCTGAGCCTTTACAACATCACTTTTATTTGTATAGTCAATGATATATTTTGTCAGTGCCTGAGTATATCCTACAGGCTGAGTGATAATTCTGTTGTCTGAGTCTTTAAGTCTGATAACACCGGAAATTTTTAGTTTAATAGCGTTATTCTTTAGAATTTTGTTCATTTTCTGGTCATCATCAGAAATATTCTTGTATGTGCCGTTACTTGTTTTTTCGTAGTAATCACAAGCAGGAATTAGATAGAAACTATGTTTACAAGCATCTTCATATGACCATTTTGAAGTATCGGGATTTACCTTTTTGCCTTTGTTGATTTCATCCATATACTTTTCATATTCTTTAGCAGGTAGAAGTCCCAGCTTATACAAATCAGTTGAACGAATTTCATTGTTGGTATCTAATACTAAAACAACCTCATTGTACTTTTCAGGATAGTGACCGTAAAGCAAATCATAATTTTCTTTAACTGCACCACTTACTAGGTTGTCACCTTTTCCCGGCATTAGTTCAGAAAAACCGTTTTTGCTACCACCCATCATACTTGTCATTTGACTACTCATACTAGTCATTTGGCTGAAAGTACTGTTTGAGTTGTCTTTTTCTGTTTTAAATGAACTACCGTCAGAATTAACTAACTTTTTGTTAGGGTCATAAGAATACACACCAAAAGAAGTATCATAGGAATATACAACACCGTTTTCACCAATGTACTTATTAATTTCACTGTCTTTGTCATCAATGTATTCCTTGAATTTTGTTAGGTTGTTTTCACTGACACTACTTGTCATACTTGAAGTCATTTCAAGGTCTGTGGTGTTGGAATAAACCTTATCTTTCTTATGGTCAACATTTTCTTTTTCTACTGCTGCACTTTGACCGTCATTCATAACACTTGTTAAGTCCATATCTTGAGCATTAATAGTTATAGGGTATGAGGTCATAGTGTCTTTCTGTACATCGGCAATATAGTTATTTACACCATTTGACAAAGCAAGGATAAGTGCAATACCGATAATACCGATTGAACCGGCAAAGGAAGTCAGTAAAGTTCTGCCTTTCTTTGTCTTTAGATTGTTAAAGCTAAGTGCAAGTGAAGTGAAAATTGACATTGAGGACTTACCCATATTTTTATGTTGTGGCTTTTCTACCTTTGACTTTTCTACAACATAAGGGTTAGTGTCATCTGTGATTTCACCATCTTTTAGTCTTACAATTCTGTTGGCATATTCTTCTGCAAGTTCAGGGTTATGAGTAACCATTACAACAAGTCTGTCCTTGGCAACTTGCTTTAGCAATTCCATAACCTGAATACTTGTTTCTGTATCCAAAGCACCTGTAGGTTCATCAGCTAATAAAATATCAGGGTTATTAACTAAGGCTCTTGCAATAGCAACTCTCTGCATTTGACCACCCGACATTTGGTTAGGCTTCTTATGAATTTGGTCACCTAGACCTACCTCTTCAAGTGCTTTCTTTGCTCTTTTTCTTCTTTCTGACTTTGAGATACCTGAAATAGTTAGGGCAAGTTCCACATTAGAAAGTACAGTTTGATGAGGAATAAGGTTGTAGCTCTGGAAAACAAAACCGATTGTGTGGTTACGGTAAGAGTCCCAATCCCTATCCTTATACTTTTGAGTAGAAATACCGTTGATAATCAAGTCACCACTATCGTACCTATCAAGTCCACCGATTACATTTAGCAATGTAGTTTTACCTGAACCACTAGGTCCAAGAATAGCAACAAACTCATTGTCACGAAGTGTTAGGCTAACATTCTTTAGTGCTTGTTGTACTAAGTCACCTGTCACATACTTTTTGCTTATATTTTCTATTTGAAGCATATATACCTCCATTCTTGCAAAACAAATAAAGTCATTGACTATTAAACCAATGACTTCATTATAACATATTACCACACTTTTACAATATATATTTTTAAATGAATGTATATTACTTAATTATTCAACAGTATAACCTTTATCTACTACTGCTTTCTTTAGTACATCTTCGCTTACTTCTTTTGAAAGAGTAACTACTGCTGTACCACTTTCGTGACTTACTTCAGCAGAAGTAACACCATCTATGCTTTCCAAAGCAGTTTTTACTGTTGCCTCACAGTGAGGGCACATCATACCGTTAATTTTTAGAGTTGTAGTCATAGTATTTTTCTCCTTTTTATTAGTTTTATTTTTTATCTTTCTATCCCTTTTGCTACTTCTGATATTTAAGAAGTTAAGTCTAAGGGCATTTGTAACAACACAGAAACTTGAAAGGCTCATTGCTGCTGCACCAAACATAGGACTAAGTGTCCAACCGAAAATAGGAATCCACACACCGGCAGCTAAAGGAATACCGATTACATTGTAGATAAATGCCCAAAATAGGTTTTCGTGAATATTCCTTAAAGTACCTCTGCTTAGTCTGATTGCACCTGAAACATCAGTTAGCTTACTTTTCATCAGTACAATATCAGCTGAGTCAATTGCAACATCAGTACCTGCACCAATAGCAATACCAATATCTGCTCTTGTTAATGCAGGTGCATCGTTGATACCGTCACCAACCATTGCAACCATACCCTTCTCTTTATTCTGAGTAACAACCTTTTCTTTACCGTCAGGTAATACACTGGCAATTACTTCGTCAACACCGGATTCTTTTGCTATAGCCTGAGCGGTCTTTTCATTATCACCTGTAACCATAACAACCTTAATACCCATATTTTGTAGTTCTTTAATTGCCTTAGGACTATCACTTTTTACCACATCAGCTACGGCAATAATACCTAGCAACTGATTATCCATAACAAACAGTAAAGGTGTTTTGCCTTTAGTTGCAAGGTCATCAGCTTGTTTAATAATATTTTCATCAATGTTAGTAATTGAAGAAATATGCTTTACACTACCACCAACAATTGTTTTGCCGTTTATTGTAGCAGATACACCGTTACCTGTTAGTGACTTAAAGTCTGTTGTATCTAGGGCTTTTATATTACTGTCAATAGCTTTTTGTACAACTGCTTTTGCAAGAGGGTGTTCACTTTTACTTTCTAGTGAAGAAGCATAGCTTAGTAAATCATCCTGTGTATAATTCTCACTAGGAATTATATCAGTTACTACCGGTGTACCGTTAGTGATTGTACCTGTTTTATCAAGTAGCACATAACTGACCTTTCCTGTAGTTTCAAGTGAAGTTGCATTCTTGAACAAAATACCATTCTTTGCACCCACACCATTACCAACCATTATTGCTACAGGTGTTGCCAGTCCCAATGCACAAGGGCAACTGATAACAAGTACAGAAATACCTCTAACCAGTGCATTACCAAAGGTTGCACCACATAGTAACCACACAATAATTGTAACTACTGCAATTGAAATAACAATAGGTACAAACACACCTGAAACTTTATCTGCTACCTTAGCAATAGGTGCTTTAGTAGCTGAGGCATCACTGACCATTTTGATAATCTGAGAAAGAGTTGTATCTTCCCCAACTTTAGTTGCTTTGCACTTAATAAAGCCTGACTGATTTACTGTTGCACCTGATACATTGTCACCAACTGTTTTATCAACCGGAATACTCTCACCGGTTAGTGCTGACTCATTAACTGCACTTTCACCTTCAATAACAACACCATCAACAGGTATGTTTTCACCGGGTTTTACAATAAAAATATCACCGATTTTTACTTCTTCAATAGGCACTACCTTTTCTGCATTATCAACTAATATTGTTGCCTTTTTAGGTGCTAAATTCATTAGACCTTTTATAGCATTAGTGGTTTTGCCTTTTGAGTAGGACTCTAACATTTTACCTAAAGTAATAAGTGTTAAAATCATACCGGCAGACTCAAAGTAAAATTCATCCATATACTTCATTACAAGTGACATATCGTTATTAACTTGGGCATTTGTCATTGCAAACAAAGCATACACACTGTAAATAAATGATGCACCTGCACCTAAAGCAACAAGTGTATCCATATTAGGTGACCTATGGATTAGGGCTTTAAAACCACTAATAAAGAACTTTTGGTTTATCACCATAATAATGCCTGTTAGTAGTAGCTGAATCAGACCCATTGCAATATGGTTATTAGCCAAAATGCTAGGTAAAGGGAATCCCCACATCATATGACCCATTGAAATATACATTAGTAGTATTAGAAATACTAAAGAAGAAAACAATCTTTTCTTTAATTTAGGAGTTTCAGTATCTTTCAATGGTTCATCATTAGTTTTATTTTCTTTAGAAGAATTACCTTTCAGAGATGCACCATAACCTGCCTTTTCTACTGCACTGATAACATCACTTGAATTAACATCCCCATCAACTGACATTGAATTAGTTAGTAGATTTACTGAACAAGAAGTAACACCCTCAACCTTGTTGACAGCTTTTTCTACTCTTGCAACACAAGAAGCACAACTCATTCCGGTAACATTATATTGTTTCACAATATCACCCCTATTTCAAAATTTTCTTTAATGTAGAAATTAGGTCATCAACTGTTTCTTCCTTATCTGCTTTAATATCATGTACCACACAAGTACGAATATGATTCGCAAGAAGTTCTCTGCTAAAGGAATTTAGTGCTGAGGTCACGGCAGAAACCTGTACAAGAATATCTGTACAGTAAGCATCTTTTTCAACCATACCTTTAATTCCTCTAATCTGACCCTCAATCCTACTAAGTCTATTCATTAGCTTTTTCTGTTCATCAGTTGTTCTTTCCTTAGTTTTGTGACAACAACCTTTTTCATTATTAGTATTGTCACTATTTTCTGAACAACATTTTTCTGAAGAATTTATTTCTTCAACAGAATTTTCTGTTAATGAATTTTCTGCTAAATCTATATTAGCATTTTTATCTTTGCTATCTGTATTCATAGAGTCACCTCACAAATTTCCCCTGTAAATTATCAATAAACTCTTTAACTTACAATTGTATTGTATACCCCTATAGGGTATATGTCAAGAATTTTTTACATAAAAAATAACCCGACTGAAAATCAATCGGGTTTTGGTACAATATATTATTTTCTTTTAAAGAATTTTTATAATTCTAATACAGAATTATCTATAGTCGATAGGAAGTGTTGCTACTGCATTTAGGTCTAAATCAGCAATATTATTGTCAAGTAGTTCATAATAAGCCTGACTTGCTACCATAGCACCGTTATCACCACAATACTTCTTTTCAGGCATATAAAGTTCATAACCTAAGTTCTTACATTCTTCTTGTAATCTTCTTCTTAAAAGTGAATTTGCAGATACACCACCGGCAATTACAAGGGTTTTCACATTATAATCTTTAGCAGCTTTTAGGAAATTAGTAACAAGACAATCAACTACTGCCCATCTAAAAGATGCACATAAATCTGCTTTTGGTAAAGATTCTCCCTTTTGACTTGCATTATGTATTGTATTGATAATAGCAGTCTTTAGACCACTAAATGAAAAATCATATGGTGCATCATGAACAATAGGTCTTGGAAGTTTAAAGGCAAATGGATCGCCTTTTTCAGCCTCAATATCCATAGAAATACCACCGGGATAACTCATACCCATTGTACGAGCAGCCTTATCAAATGCTTCACCTGCTGCATCATCCCTTGTTCTGCCGATAATTTTCATCTTGGTATAAGACTCAACCATAACAATATGACTATGACCACCTGACACAACTAAGCACATAAAAGGTGGTTTTAATTCTTTATTTGAAATATAATTTGATGCAATGTGACTTCTTAAGTGATGAGTTGGCACAAGTGGTTTCTTAGCACTATAAGCTAAACCTTTTGCAAAATTCACACCTACAAGTAATGCTCCAATTAGACCGGGAGCGTGAGTAACACCGATACCGTCAATATCATCAAGAGTAACATTTGCGTCACTTAGAGCTTGTTCTACAACCTGTGAGATACACTCTGCGTGTCGTCTTGATGCGATTTCCGGTACAACACCACCATATAGCTTATGTTCTTCTACTGAACTTGCAACTACATTTGACAATACAACTCTGCCATCTTCTACAACTGATGCTGCAGTTTCGTCACATGAACTTTCTATTCCTAAAATCTTCATATTATTTTTCCTTTATAGAAATTTAGTTAAAATCAATCCATTTTCGGTAGGATTGCGATAAAAATTCTTCCTTACACCTTGCTTAGTAAATCCAAATTTATTATATAAATTTATTGCCGGAGTGTTGCCTTCCCTTACTTCTAATGAAACGAAAGCAAGGTTATTTTCCTTAGCAGTATCAACTACTTTTTGAAGTAAGGCATTAGCCACACCTTTTCTACGGTACTTTTCCTTAACGGCTAAGTTGGCAATATAGCCTTCATCCAGCACCATATTAAAGCCTATGTAACCCATTGCTTCATCTTCTTCGGCAACATAAAAGCAAGCCCCAACCTTAGAAAGCTCTATTTCTAGACTTTCAAAAGACCAGGGATTGCTGAAACATTCATCTTCAATTTCTTTTACAGAATAAATATTATCCTCATTCATTCCGATTATCTTCATTTTCTACCTTAGAGTCCTTTTCTTTCTCTTCAAGCTTGATAAAATACTTTTCGATACAACGCTTAATTACATCACGACAAGAACGATAAATGCCAAGTCCAAAACCATATGGGTCAGGCACACCATGGTCAGCACCACAAAGAACCTCAATCTTGCTCCATGGAATACCCTTATCAATAAGGATATTTGCATGGTCAAAGTTCATTGTAAGAAATTTAATGTATTCATCAAGGTTACATTCATCAAACTTCTTGGACTTATGGTTGCTAATATCAACACCGATTTCAGAACAAGCCTTAATTGCATTTTCAGATGCAGGAAGACCGTCTTCAGTATCAAAACCTGCACTTTCAGCAACTGCATCAACGTGATATTCTTTTGCTAAACTATTAAAAATTCCCTCTGCCATTGGGGAACGACAAGTGTTACCTGTACAAACAAATAAAATCTTTTTCATAACTAAAACCTCCCTATCGGGTTTCACAATACATCACTCTATTATATCTTATACTTTCCAATATATACCTAATCAATAACAAATTCTTTTTTCTCATATACACATCATAATAAATAATTTCAAAAACCACTATGCAATCTCAACAAGATTACGTAATTATTATATCAGTTTTCAATAAAAAATGCAACAACAATTATATTAAATATTAGTAAAACATAAAAATCTCTGTTTTTACTAAAAATTTAGTAAAACTATGTAACAAATAATTTAAAAATTGATTTTCTAAAATTTTTGCACAAAACACACAATAGTAAAATGTGAAATTCTATACTACTTAATAAAAAAGGCAGTATGCAAAGTACATACTGCCTATATAAGTTTAAGTAATAGTTAGGTTAGAAAATTAAACAATACCCTGAGCTGTCATAGCGTCAGCAACCTTTTCAAAGCCTGCAATGTTAGCACCTACAACATAGTTGCCTTCAAAGCCATACTTCTTAGCTGCGTTATCTAGGTTATGGAAAATGTTAACCATAATGTTCTTTAGCTTAGCGTCAACTTCTTCAAATGTCCATGATAGTCTTTCGCTATTCTGTGACATTTCAAGAGCAGAAGTAGCAACACCACCGGCATTTGCAGCCTTACCAGGAGCAAATAGAACACCGTTTTCCTGTAGATACTTAGTAGCATCTAGAGTTGTTGGCATATTAGCACCTTCAGCAACTGCGATAACACCGTTAGCTACAAGAGCCTTAGCATCCTCTAGGTTTAGTTCGTTCTGAGTAGCACATGGAAGAGCAACATCACACTTAACTGTCCAAACGCCCTTACCTTCATGATATTCAGCAGATAGTCTGTTAGCAGCATATTCTGTTAATCTTGCACGCTTAACTTCCTTAACTTCCTTTAGAAGAGCAACATCAATGCCTTCAGGATCATAAATCCAACCTGTTGAGTCAGAAACTGTAACAACCTTAGCACCTAGTTCCTGAGCCTTCTGAGTAGCATAAATAGCAACATTACCTGCACCTGAAACTGCAACTGTCTTACCTGCAATGTCGTTGCCGTTGCACTTTAGCATTTCTTCTGTTAGGTAAAGTAGGCCGTAACCTGTTGCTTCTGTTCTAGCAAGAGAACCACCATATGATAGGCCTTTACCAGTTAGAACGCCTTCATAAACGCCCTTTAGTCTCTTATACTGACCATACATAAAGCCGATTTCTCTAGCACCTGTACCGATGTCACCGGCTGGAACGTCAGTATCTGCACCGATATGACGGTATAGTTCTGTCATAAAGCTCTGGCAGAATGCCATAATTTCTCTATCTGACTTGCCCTTAGGATCGAAGTCAGAACCACCTTTACCACCACCGATTGGTAGACCTGTTAGGCTGTTCTTGAAAATCTGTTCAAAACCTAAGAACTTGATAATACCAATATTTACAGAAGGATGAAGTCTTAGACCACCCTTGTAAGGACCAATAGCAGAGTTAAACTGAACTCTGTAACCTGTATTTACCTGAACCTGACCATTGTCGTCAACCCAAGGTACACGGAAAATAATCTGTCTTTCAGGCTCTGTAATTCTTTCTAGTAGAGCTTCTTTCTTAAACTTTTCTTCATTTGCTTCTACAGCAGGTCTTAGAGAGTCTAATACCTCTTCAACAGCCTGTAGAAATTCCGGCTGGCTAGCGTTTTTAGTTTTAACACGAGCTAACACTTCATCAACATATGACATTTTTTGTTCCTCCTGAAATAAAGTCTTGAGTAGAAATTATCTTTTGATTTATACCTATCCATTTAACATAAATCTACTAACAATATTCATCTGATATTTTCGAGAAATACACTTAAAATGAAAGTTTCGCAATTGATAATTTCATTTATTAATTTAGAAAGGTGATTTATTCCTTTCTTCACTGATTGTAATTATACCATACATTTAGAATTTTTCAACTGTTTTCACGATAAAAACACTAAATTTGTACATATTGTATAATAATGCAATATCATTTTTGTACAATTCAAATTTATAATTTTTTGAAGGAAAAAAATTTAAAGTTTCATTTTTCTGTTTTGGTCACATAAGTTCTCTTATGCCCTCAATACAGGATATATAAGGACAAAATTTTCTGATACCGTACAGCAAATCCCTATATTCCATAGGGGTTAAGTGGTTTATTACACTTGTATATTCATTCTTCACCTTAATTTCTTCTAACATAGGAATAATATTTAGGGTAAATTTATAGGTCTGTTCATCCGTTAACTTAGTTGTGGATACTATACCTATACCCTGAACTTTATTTTCTTTTACAGAAAATACCAAGTCGTTTTTATACACATATTGGCAAAGTTCCTTATTATCTTTTAATCCAATAGGGTTTATTGTAATAGTATCATTTTTAATTTCACCTAGATACAAAAAGCAATTTATACCCTTATACCTAACTAAATTCTTAGAATACTTATTAAAATCTTTTTTCTTAATAGGTTTTCTTTCTACAGATTTAGTAGGTACTTTTCTCGGAATACTGTTAACTTGTCTTTCTGTAGGCTTAGGGATAGTTCTGTTTATTGAAGTTCTATTTTCTTTTACAGAATTAACTTTAGATATTGGTTCTTTCTTTGCTACACTTTGTTTAGATTTTGTAGCAGTATTCCACCTAGGTACTTCCTTACGAGTTTCATATACTCTTCTTTTTAAGCCCTTTTTCTCAAGTAGCTTTTTCTCTAATGCACGGTTGTTGATTGCCATTTTTACAAGGGCTGACATATCTTTATCTTCAGTAGACAGTACACTTTGGAAACAATCAGGAAAAATAAAGGTCATTTCTTTTTCCGTAAACTGCACTGTAAGCATATCGTTATTTAAAGAAACAACACTTCCCTCACCTAATAATTTATGTATTACTTTTACACCTTTCATATATTCTCCTTATTTCTTTATTAGAAATATAGTTTCACCTTGGTTTAATCCTAAGATTTTTCTTTCCACCATAGGATGCTTAAAACTTCTCACCATCTGTTGCAAAGTATTTCCTTGATGGTAGCCATGAATTACTACAATTTCTCTTGTGTCTTTAGGTAGTGACTTTAGTTTATTTTCAAGTAACTTTCTGCCACTTTGTCTTGTTTCTCCATGAATATCAATTGCAATAGAATAAGCCATATTAACACCCGGAAAGTTCCTTTACTTTATCGGTAGCTAAGAAACTATATTTGCCTAAATTCTTTATAAGAATATTAATATCATTTTCATTTGCAATTTCTGTTACTACTTCAAGTGGGTTTGTGTATTCAATAATGTTATATTCTTCTGCAAAAGAATTAAAATTATTAAATTCAACTACATTTTCAGCATTACTAAAATCATCAACAAGCGTATAGTAATCATCTATAAGTTCAATATCAATATCGCAATTCTTTACACTACCGATATACTTTTCGGCATCATTAATAAGTAGTCCTGTCTTTAGGTAACCGATTGAAACTGTTAAATCTGACTTTACTACCTTTTCACCAAAGCCTGTATCACCATTAAGACCTGAATTAATATCAACTGAAATTACCGTCTTATTACTGTCATTAATTTTATCAATAATATCACCGGCAATACCTCTAGCTACACCTTTAAAGCCTGTACCAAAAATACAATCAACTATAATATCATAATCAGAAAAGTCAGTACCTTCATCACACACCTTATAAGGAATATTCTGTTCCATACATTTGTCAAAATAATACTTACCGTCCACAGAAAACTTTTCTTTAATTAAAAACAAAGTTGAAGAAATATTCTTTTCTTTTAATAGTAATGATAGCACATAACCGTCACCGGCATTATTACCACTAGCACAAACTATTGCAATATTACCTTTATAATCATAACTGTTAAATACACCTACACCGGCTTTGTACATTAGCTTTTTGCTATCAATATAATTTGCAATAGTATAGGCATCACTTTTACGCATTGTTTCTACTGTTATAACTTTTTCCATATTATCACCTTATAATGTTAAAAACTGCCCTAGTTTCCCAAGGCAGTTTCCTAATTAATCTACATCTTTATAATCTTCATCAGTAAGAGTAATTGTCTTTTGTTTCTTAGCTAATTCTTTATAAATATGGCTAACATAAATTGTTGTTACAATATCAGAGATACCATTGATGATTAACACAGCACCTGCAAAAATTGTAAATACCATAGCAGTTGAAAATGGATTAAACACAACAACTAATCCAAGACCAATAATAACTGCTGCAAGAATTAGGATTGTCCACCACATTTTTGCACCAATCTTAGCTAAGTCAACACCATACTGTACCTTTAGCACACCATCAACAATCATTACACAACCGAAGAATGTTGCTAAAATACTAGCAAAAAATTCCGGATTGATGAAAATTGCCACACCACCGATTATCAGTGCTACCGAACCCACTAAAGAAAAAGAGGTAAAGGCCTGTTGTTGTCTTTCTGCACTAATGTACATAAACAGTTTGATAATACCCCAAACACAAAGCAGTCCTGCCGTAACATAACAAATAATCTTTGTTGAGGACTTAGGGAGAATTACAAACATTGCACCTACTGCAATAAGTGCTATAGATGTAAAGATAAACTCTTTCTTAAAGGTTTTGACTTTATTGACTTTATTGTCTTTACTACTCATAAGCACCCTCCTTTATAAATATTTATTTTTAGATTTCAAAGGCTTTCTTGATACTGTCATAATGTAAGAAAATACCTTCATCGGCATATCTCTTAATTTCATCAACAGTAGCAAGTTTGAAACCTGTAGTTTCTCTTTCCTGATTGTGAACATCGTCTTCTGTAAAATCAAGTGTAAAACGATATACATCTACAAAGTAGTTGTCACCTTCACCTGGATTTTCTCTATGGTAAGTAAACAGATATTCTTCCTTACCCTTAGTTACATCAAGACCTGTTTCTTCAAGTACTTCTCTGCGAACTGCATCAATAGACTCTTCACCTGCCATTGCAGCACCACCTGAAACTTCCCACCAACCGGGAGCCCATGCCTTGTCCATAGCCCTCTTAGTGATAAGGAATTTTCCATCTTCTCTACATACAACACCTAAAACTGTTAGGTGATATTCGTCATCCTTAAGACACCAATCATTTCTCTTCATCGTACGACCGGTTCTGTTTTTGTTCTTATCATATATATCCCAAAGTTCCATTTCATTCTCTCCTTTTATTTGATTATATATTATTTACAAAGAAAAGGCAATTATATTTTTTCAAGAATATTAATTACTTCCCCATCTACTGTTGTTTGTACTTTCTTGTGGTTAAACTTAATACCGTCATCAGTATCAATGTCAACACCCTCAAGTTTAGAAAGTTTCTTCTCAAAAGTCTGTACTTCGTCATACCTAGAAAGTAAAGCATCTCTATACTTCATCATTACTTTATAGCTTGGATCATCCTCATCCACAAAATTTGAGTCTAAGTTTTCAATAGCATTTTTGTAGTAATTTATCATATCATAAAGCTGATGACTTCTAACACCTGAAAGTGTACCATAATACCATCTGTGCATATAAATAAGTGCTTTAAAGCCCTTTTTCTTGCCACTGTTTAACATCCAATAAATCGGTCTTTTTCCTGATACACCTACTGTATAGTTGGATAAATGTTCCTTATAGAAGGTGTTGAAGAAATAGTTTCTAATCTTTTCTGTTGGTGTTTTGCCTTTTTCATTTAATGAAGAAGAAATAAAAGCTAAATTTTCTTCTAAAGAATTTTCGTCAAAAACAGTTACTAAAAATTTCTTTAGATAATAGACAATATCTTCGTCATAATCTTCATTATCGGTAATTACAACACAGTTGTCTATTACAGGTGTAAAGGTCTTGTACTTATCAATATTCCACACTTCACCTGTATATACACTGCCTAAATCATCAAGGTTATATCTGCCCAGTACACAACCTACTACATATGATAGAAAGGACTTAACATCTCTGACCTTTTCAGCCTTGTATATTGTAACATCCTTTTCTTCAACTTCACTTTTGAAACCGTCTTTTACATTATAAATATCAAGGAAAATTTCATTTAGCTTTTCTTCATTTTCCTTAACTTTATTAAATCTACTGTTGGCTACCTTTTCCCATTGTAAATAAGCATCAAGGAGTTTACCGGTTGAAGTCTTGTATTTTATAAACGGATGAGTAGTAAAGTCCCATGAATTTTCAAAGGAATCAAAGTCCTCTTTTGCTAGATTAATATTCTCAGTTACTAAATCATTTACTTCTTGTTCTTTACTTAAAGAATGTAAAATCGGTAGTCTGGCAATATCACCTACTTGGCAATTCATAGTCGGTGCAAGTAGCTTTATCATTTCTGTTGCAATAACAGAATTGCAAAAGCCTAAGTAATAAAGTAGCTTGTCCTGACTTGTATAGAAAGACATTCCGGCAATATCGGAAAGTGCATTTTGTTTATATCTAAAAGCCGGTTTTACCGTAATAAGTGACCATGTAGCAAGTGGCATAAACTTTAGTTCTTGGTTATAGTCTTGGGTATGCCTACCGTCTAATTTAGCCTTGCCCATAACAGTTTCACCGTTTTTGTACCAATTAATTAGGTAGTCATTATTGCCATACCACTTACGATATTCCCCACCTTTATTATAAGGGAAATATGTTGCACCACTTTCATAGGCATCATTTACATTTTCTGCTGTAAAGTTTGCTTTAGAAAGGTTAACCTCCCACCACAAACGCAAGAATCTTTCATTGTCACCGGTTTTCATACCGTTTCTACAAACAGTAAGTTCACCTAAGGTTCTGCCTTGTTCAAAGGCTTTCATAAAGCTATCTCCCAGCCAATATGCAACCGGTTCTCCCGGTATTTTTGCAAAATCATATTGGTCGGTATAGTGGTAATTTTCTTTATTAAAAAACTGATTGTGCTTTTCTTTTCGCTTACTGTAGTTATATTCAGAAAGTCTGACACCACATAGTTTTTGGAATGGTAGGTGCTTACGGTTTACCCATGTTACAACAGGTAAATGACCGATTTTACCCTCAAAAAGTTCTGTACCGAAATCAACAATAGAATTTAGCTGAAAACTATGCAATAGGTATTTTCTGAACTTTTCAAAACTTTTTAGGTACATCCAAGAAACAGTAGTAATCATAGCAATTAACGCATCTTCCTTAGAAAGTACACCTACTGCTTTCTGAATAAATACTACTGCTAAGTCATTTTTTGCAATGTTATATTCCCTATTTACATACATAGCAAGTTTCTTATTCATTCTTGAATTGCTTAGGTATGGTGGGTTAGTAACTACCACATCATAGTGATGGGACATAATATTTGCTTGATTAATAAGTGGAAGCAGCTTTGAGAATATTTCTTTTAAGTAATTATTTTCTTCCTTAGTTGTTGGATTATAATTTCTTAATTCTTCTATTCTGTTATAAAGGCTCTTAAAATCTACTTTCCTTAAATTTAAGATACTGCCATATTCTTTACCATCATAAAATACAGTAATTAGATATGTAAATTCTTCTAACAATCTTTCGTTACCGTTGCTAAAGAATAGTGCCACTTCATCTACATTTTCAATATTGTTACTTTCTTGTACACTACAAAGATTTACCTTGTACTTTCCTAACACTAGATTTTTGTTATAGTAACTAGCTTTCATCATTAAAGCAAAATAAGAAAGTGATGATGCTCTATCGTCAATATCAAGGCCATAAAGGTTATTTTCTACAATCAAAAGTGCTGAGTCACTTTGGCTATATCCCTCATTACAATAAATATCAACTAAAAGTTCAAAGGCATAAACCAAAATATGACCACTACCCATACATGGGTCAATGAACTTAATATCGGTAGGCTTTAAATCTTTTCTTTTCTCTCTGATTTTTTTAAGTTCCGGGTTATCCTCATCAGTATCTTTAATATAATACTGCCATTTGTTTATGAAGTTTTCTGCTTTTTCAGTTTCACCATTACCTATTAAATGGTCAACCCATACCCTACCTAGGGTATTTTCCACCATATATTTTACTACCCAATCAGGTGTATATAGCTGAGTTGCAACAGGCAGATATTTTGAAGAAATTTTCTTCTTGCTCATATCGCCGTCATAAAGTTTGTTGAAAACATCTGTGTTGTAATACTGATGAAACCAACCCATAATCTCTACACCTTGGGTAAAGTTATCAATATTAATCTTAGAAAGTTCGGCAATTACACCGTTACTGTCATAATCAAGGTTTAGGAGAAGTTTTACATAATCATCAAGGTCATTTTGGAATACGGTCATATTCTGACCTAAATATTCATTGACCTTTACAAACAGAAGTATGTACAGAGCTTTGTTGTTTTTCTCTGCTTTATACTTACCAATATTCATTTCATCTTCCGGTGTAAAATCAAGAACATTATCACCTAAAGTAGAAATAATTTTAGGTTCTTTTTCATCTTTGGACAAGAACAATTGATTATTGAAAGGCAATAGAGAATTTGCATCCATATATCTAAGTGCTACAATTCTTGTAAACCAAATATAGGCAATATCCTCAATGGCATCATTAAAAGAAGTAACATAGTCTTCTTCGTTACTTCTGCTTATTTTTTCAATAAAATGATGTCTTGCAACTTTTTCTTCTTCAGTTAAGTGACCGTAAAATTGAGAAATACCATTTTCCGTAACACCAAAGTAAGTTGCCCTTTCCTTTATATCTTCAATTAATTTGTTTCTTGCAAAAATTGCAAAATTTCTAATTGCTGTTCTGTCCATTTTCTTTATTCAAACCTTTAATATTAATTACAACCAACTCAGGGTTGTTAAAAAGTCTTGGTAAAATATAGTTATACTTAGGGTAGCTGATACCCCTACTAACTATCAACACTGAATTTTCCTTTACATATTCTCCACCTGAAAAGGTAGGAAAAAAGCCTTTGTGACCTATCAGTCCCTTGTCTTTATGAGGTAGGCTGATCATTCCACCATGTTCATGACCTGAAAGTATTAAGTCAAATTTATACCTAAAATAGCTTTTTGCATAAACAGGAAAATGTGCAAGTAAAATTCTATAATTTTCTTTATCGGAATTATAATTTACATTTTTCAGTTGTGTTGCCATAGAATTATCTGACAATTTCACACCGTCATATACACCACAAATATCAATCTTGTTGCCATTTATAGTGACCTTTTCCACTTTATCCTCAAGAACCTTTACACCGATTTTCTGTAAATTGGATAAAACTTCTTCCGAATTTTTCAGTCCGTATTCATGATTACCCGGTGCAAAATAGCAGTTATATTTCTGTACAAGAATATTAGCTAACTCATACCCCTGCTCACAACCACTAATTCTATCAACTAAATCTCCACCTAAAAAAACTACCTCAGGCGAAATATTTTCTATTCTTTTTACTATTTCACCTATATCACCACAATTATGAAAGTCAGAAACAAAGACAACTTTCACACTTTTCTTTATTTTCTCACTTTCAATTGTATAGGTTACATTCTTGATTTTGCGAAATCTAATATCGCTAACTGCAATAAAAATTATTACAACTAGGATAACAAAAAGAATTGAAAAAATAATATACTTTATCATTAAGTTACCTTAAATTAAAATGCCCAGTTACCATCTTTGAAGATAGGTACTCTCTTGCCGTCTCTAGTAATAGCAGTAATGTTTAAATCCTCATTACCAATCATAAAGTCAACATGAACTAAGCTATCGTTAATGCCTCTTTCTCTGCATTGTTCAAGAGTTAATTCCTCATAGTCCTTTAGGCAATTTGTAAAGCCCTCACCAAATGCTAGGTGACAAGCAGCATTTTCATCAAACAATGTGTTGTAGAATAGAATTTCACTGTTTCTGATTGGTGAATCATATGGTACAAGTGCTACTTCACCAAGATAAGCTGAATTTTCATCCATTGCAATAATTGACTTTAGTAGGTCCTCATTCTTTTCAGCCTTTACTTCTACTGCCTTACCATTTTCAAATCTTACTGAGAAATTCTCGATTAGCTGACCTTGGTATGAAAGTGGCTTTGATGCATAAACAATACCTTCAGCTACACCTTTCTTTGGTGTGATAAAAATTTCTTCTGATGGAATGTTTGCATTAAATGGTACATTTGTACCTAGTGTATCCTCACAACCACCTAGGAACTGAGCAGTTTCTATCATACCTACTTTAAAGTCAGTACCGTTAGATGACTTGTACTCTAGTGTTTCAATACCCAGTGAATTTAGGTAGTCACATCTTTCTTTTAGGTCTTTATTATGTTCTTCCCAATTTTTAATAGGGTCACCGTTTGCCCTTGAAGTGTATAGGATAGCTTCCCATAGCTTTTCAATAGCAACACTTTTACGCTCATTAGGGAAAACCTTCTTTGCCCAATCAGCACCGGGAACTGCTGCAATACACCACTGATATTTATTATCCATTTGGTCACGATACGGCTTAGTAATCTTTCTCTTAATCTGCTGAGATTTAACCAGCTTTTCCATATTAACGCCCTTTAGTCCATCAGGGTCTTCACTTTCAAGATAAATCAGTGCAGGTAGCACATCAACCTTATGCTGAAGTCTAGCCTTTTCCCATTCTTCAACCTTAGAAAGTACCTTTTCTTTCTGCCAACGAACATGAAGCTTGGTAAGTGGCTGATAGTTCCAATCAACAATAACCTTACCTGCACCACTACGGTAACATTCTTCAACAAGCATTTTTACAAATTCAGGTTGGTCAAGTTGTGTAGTAATATACACCTCTTGATTTTTCTGTACATTAACACCCTTTTGGGCAATTAGTTTTGCATAATTTCTTAAATCTGTCTTTTTCATATATATCACCTTATTATCTTTCACTAGGATTATCCATAGTTACATATAAATTATAATACTCAAATTATACTATATTTATTAATAAATTACAATAAAAAGGGTTGTGGCAAATACTTTTCATTATAAGTTATTTACCACAACCTTATTTAACTATTAAATTTTTCTTGCAAAAACAAAGCTACACCATCTTGATTATTACTTAAAATAACCTTAGTTGAAATAGATTTTAATTCTTCACAAGCATTATTCATTGCATAACATTCATCAGAAATCTGAAACATAGGTACATCATTGATAGCATCACCAAAGGTCACTACCCTATCAAAATTATATGTTTCTTTTAACTGCAAAATTCCATTAGCCTTTGAGGCAGTTATAGGCATAATCTCACACCAATAGGAATCATTATAAATTTCTTTCTGAAATGTTGCTCTAATATTATTATTTTCTTTAATAGAATTATAAAATTCTTTTACTTCATCATATTCACCAATAATAGTGAAATAAAAAATATTACCCTCATAAAGGTTTTCACTACTGTTTAGAGGGTTCATTCTAGGGTCATTACCTCTAACATTAAGGTAATATTTTGTACCTTGATTTACAAAATTCTTGTTGTAGCTAACCTTTTCTACATTATCAACAAATGAATATACCAAAGGGTTTAGTGAAGATTTCTTAATATTCTCAATAATAAAATCTCTGTCAACTTTATTAAAGTAATTTGAATTAACTATTTTTCCTGTATCTTTCATCATTGTGAAAGTACCGTTATACACAACTACAGGTAATTTTAGGTTCAAGCCCTCAATTTTATCACTTGCAGAAACTAAACTTCTTGCAGTAGCAACTGTAAAGTTCATTCCTTTTTCAATAAGGAAATTGATGATATTTTTGCTATTTTCACTAATCTTAACATCACTATTCAGTAGTGTACCGTCAAGGTCAGAAACATAAAGTGTATTCATTTATTCCTCCCAAAACAGTTCATCCAAAGTTTTATTAAGTGCTTTACAAATTGCAATGCAAAGTTTGATTGTAGGGTTGTAGTCACCCTTTTCAATAGCATTTATAGTTTGTCGTGATACACCAACAAGTTCAGCAAGTTTAGCCTGAGAAATATCCATACCTGCCCTAGCAGATTTTAATTTTAAATTTTTCATTCTTCAATCTCTCTCTTTTCTGCTTTTTTGTCAATGATGATTTTCATAATTGCAATTACTGAAACTATTAGAAATGTAACACCACAAACTAGGTTCATAAAAAATGTTTCATCATCACCTTTAGTGATGATATTTCCAAAAAAACAAGCAAAGTTAATTGCACTTACAACCAGAAAAACAATAATATACCTTGAAAGATTACCGGACAATGAAACATAAGCATCCTTAATAATTGAATAACCGGCAAATACAACAACACCTAAGCAAATACCAACAAAGTTCATTGACATTGTGTCAAGCCAATCACCAAACAATTTGCAAAACAAACCGTTAGCAATATAGTAAGCGATAACTGTAAAGAAAGAATACTTATATGCTACACCTTTAATAGCCTTTTGTCTTTCATCGTAATTGTTAGTAGGCTTACCCTTTTTCTTTCTATATAAATGTGCAAAAAGACAAACAAGGAAAACCAATACAAAACTTGCAACCATACCTAATGCATAAAAAAGTTTCTCTGTATTAATCATAATAAAACCTCCAATAAAAATTTATTTTTATCTCTTGACTATATATTACTACCTAGATTACATTATGTCAAGTATATTTTACATTTATTTTGAAATATTTTACTTTATGTTAAGTCAGCTTTTCTAATATATTTTTTAGGCAATAAAAAAGTCACACCGAAAACAGTGTGACTTTTAAATATTATTTACTTTTTCATTACAACCTTATTTGTCTTTTTCTTAAATCTTACAAGTGTAATAAACTTATACCTAACAACATCATAGGCTCTGCCAAGGTTAAATTTCTTTGAAAGAAATAAACCAATTTCAGCCACTACAATGCCACCGATAATATCAACAAACACATGTTGCTTTACAAATACAGTTGACATACAAATTAATATAGCAAGAACAAACCACACCTTGCTATACATAGGGTGAACCTTTTTACACCTTAAAGCACCTCTAAAGCAAATCCAGCTTTCCATACAATGGATAGATGGGAAAAGATTATTAGGTTGGTCTAATGAATAAACAGCATTAGTCAACCAGTTAAGAACACCTCCGGAAGGAACATTTGCTCTTGTCATAGTGGTTGGGATAATAACAAAACAAAATAGGCAAATGGTTTTGCACACAAATTCAGCAGCAAAAAGCTCATTGCAAAGACTTCTACTTTCTTTAGCAAACACCAAGAATCCTATAATCCACAACACATAAGAAAGAATATATATCACTACAAAAGAGGATACAAAAGGAATGTAACTATCTAATTTTATTGAAAAATCATAATGGGTCATTTTGTTGGTAAAGAACCTTGTCATATTGTAAACAAGGGTGTTCCAAACAATACAAACCACAATAGGTAAATACGCATATCTTGGAATTAACTGTTTTTTCATATCAAACATATTAGCACAACCACATTTCAAAATCAAGATTTAATCCGGGTTTTATATACCTTTTACAAAAAATGTACATAAATTAACATACATATTTTATGAATAAGTCCATTTGTTTATTCATATATTTTGGTAAATATATAGAAATTGTAGAATTTGTCGAATTTCGTTGGTGCATTTCATTGTATTAAAGTGATAAATAGTGTATAATGTTATGAGTACAAGGTAGTGCATATATTCGGTGTGCTACCTTTTTTCCGTAGTAATATACAATTAAAAAAATGAGGAGCAGAATTATGGAACATTTTATGAACTCACTGCAAACTGTCTTAAACGACATTGACAACGCAGTATGGGGTCCTGTAATGCTGATACTGCTTGTTGGTACAGGTGTTTACCTAACCTTTAGGTTTAGTTTTCTAACTTGGAAAAATCTTTTTCCATCACTAAAAGCACTTTTCAGCAAAGAATCAAGAATCAAAAAAGACGGTGGCAAAGGTGATGTTTCTCCTTTTGCAGCACTTATGACTGCACTTGCATCTACAATCGGTACAGGTAACATTGTCGGTGTTGCCACTGCTATGGTAGCCGGTGGCCCGGGTGCTTTGGTATGGATGTGGATTTCAGCAGCATTTGGTATTACAACAAAGTTTGCTGAATGTGCATTGTCTATTAAGTACAGAGTTGTTAATGACCGTGGTGAAATGCTTGGTGGTCCTATGTATTCAATCAAGGCAGCATTTCACGACAAGCTACCGGGTAAAATTTTGGCAGTATTATTTGCAATCTTTGCATTACTTGCATCATTCGGTATCGGTAACTTAACACAAGCTAACTCAATCTCCGATGCAGTTAACTCAACCTTTACTATTCCTACATGGGTAACAGGTCTAATCCTTACAGTTATGGTACTGATTATTGTTTTAGGTGGTATTCAGAGTATTTCAAAGGTTTCTTCAGTACTTGTTCCTGCAATGGCTGTCTTTTACATTATTGCAGGTCTTGTAGTTATTTTCGGTAACATTTCAGGTATTCCTGAAGGACTAAGAAACATTTTTGTTATGGCTTTTTCCGGTAAATCAGTTGCCGGTGGTATAGCCGGTACACTTACTGCAACAATGATGAACTCAATGCGTTATGGTGTTGGCAGAGGTGTATTTAGTAATGAAGCCGGTATGGGTTCTGCTGCTATTGCTGCAGCTGCTGCACATACTGACAACCACATTCGTCAAGGCTATATCAATATGTGTGGTACATTCCTAGATACAATTGTTGTATGTACAATTACAGGTTTAGCTATTGCATCATCCGGTGTACTTGGTACAACTAATGCAGCTATGGATGGCACATATGTTATTGATAACAACAAAATCACTATTGCATCTCACAATATTGGTTCTGACTCCTCATACAAAGATACAATTTATGAGTATGCATTAACTGATGATGGTTTCTCATTAACTGATGATAGTGGTAATGTTACAAACTACACACCTTGTACTAAAGAAAAAATTGCTACAAATCAGGAAACTGACTTTGACAAAAAGATGGATGGTGTAGAAGCTAAGGCTACCGAAACAACTTTACAGGGTACATGGCAAGATGAAAGTGGTAACAATGTAAAGTTCAGTACTGATGGACAGTACGAATCACTTACACTAACAACCGGTGCTAAACTAACAATTGAAGCATTTAGAAGTGTACTTGGTGATGTTGGTGCTTACCTAGTAACTATCGGACTTATCCTCTTTGCTTTCTCTACTATTCTTGGTTGGGAATATAACGGTGAAAAGGCACTTGAGTTCCTTGCTAAAAAGCCACTTGTATGTTACATATACAGAATTATATTCTCACTTGTTGTTTACTTTGGTGCAGTAATTTCTCTTGATATTGTATGGTCATTCTCAGATATTGCAAACGCACTTATGATTGTTCCTAATGTTATTGCCGTATTAATCTTAAGCAATAAACTTGCAAAAGAAACTAAGAAATTCCAACCAATTTGGAAAGAAGAAAGAGGAAAAGCTAAGAATAATAAGTAATATTTGATTTAATAGTGGTAATATACAATAGCAGATATAAACAATAGATAATATTTAACTTTATTTACTGTTACTAAAAAAATATATAAACTTAAAGGAGTGGTTAATCAAACCACTCCTTTCCTTTTCCCTATTCTCATTTTTATTGTAATTTATAATAAAGATAGTAAACTATATCTATAAATTAGGGTTTTCAGCTTAGCACAATCAAAATTAAAAAACTAATTTGTCTAGGTTTTTATTATTGACAATTTTATTTAATACTTATTAATTCAAAATCACCACAATATAATTTAGATATAGGGCGAAAAGTAGCCACACCAAATAAGGAATTTGGAGATAACTTGCAGTTTTATTACATTTATAAAAAAGCAAAATCATTCCCACCACCATAAGGATAAGAATTGTCAGCCAACCAAATGACAGTACAAACTGTTCCCCTAAAAAGAAAAACATTGACCACAAAAAGTTAAATACTAACTGCACACCATAAATCAGCAGTCCATACTTTTTATATTTACAATCTGACTCATAAACAAGTGTTGCAGAAACACCCATTAAGAAAAACAGTATTACCCACACAACAGGAAACACCCAATCAGGTGGTGTTAGTGCTGACTGATTAAAATTACTTGAAAAATTTTTGGATGCATTCTTAGTTAAGAACCCAGAAATCTGCCCTATACCAATACTTATAATAAGGCTGATGATGTAATTTTTTAATTTTATCATTTTATTTTCCCTACCTATAAAATGTATATCATTATTATGTGTAAATTTTCAAATTTATTACTACAAAATTTTTATAATAGTATTTCATTTTACAGAAACTTTTGGTACAATTAAAGGTAATAGGATGTGAAATAATGAATAAAATTTTGAAATTCGATAAACTAAAATTATTCTTTTACTTTTTAGCAAGTGTTTTTACTGCTAACTGTTACTTGCTGATTAAAAGTGGACAGTTTTCATTTATTATGGTAGCTATTGTTACCTTTTTATATTCAAACATTATGCCTTTAATAGGTAGCACAGTACACACTAAAAGGTTAAAGCTCTGTGACCATGGCAGGATATGCTTAACAACATTTGCTTATTCTTGTTTGGTGTCCGTAATTTATCATATTGTATTTATGATTTGGATGATACCTAATGTGGCAAGTTGGACAGACTTTCTGTATAGTGTTTTAGTATGTGTTGTTACACTTTCAATATTATTCTGGAACGGAATTATAAATGTATATTTATTTTCTATTCAACTTGGGATTAAACACAGAGTAATTGGCATTTTGTGTGGTATTATCCCTATAGCAAATCTATTTGCTTTGGGCAAAATTGTAAAGGTTGTTAAGGATGAAGTTGTTACAGAAGAAAACAAATACCTACTAAATGAAAGTAGAAAAGATAAAGAAATTTGCCGTACCAAGTACCCTATTTTGTTTGTACATGGTGTGTTCTTTAGAGATTTTAAGAACTTTAATTATTGGGGCAGAATTCCTAATGAATTAGAGAAAAACGGTTGTAAAGTCTACTACGGCAACCATCAATCAGCTTTATCTGTAAAAGACAGTGCAAAGGAATTAGCAGAAAGAATCAGAAATATTGTAGCTGAAACTAACTGCAAAAATGTAAATATTATTGCTCATTCTAAAGGTGGTCTTGATGTTAGATATGCTATTGCTAAAGAAAATATCGGGGAAATGGTAGCGTCCCTAACCACAATCAACACACCACATAAAGGTTGTGAATTTGCCGACTACCTACTGACTAAAGTGCCTAAGTCGATTCAAAACAAAATTGCAACTACATATAACACTTCACTAAGACAACTTGGTGACAAAAATCCTGACTTTATGGCATCGGTTAATGACTTAACTGCAAGTGGTGTTAAGGCTATTAATAAGGATATTGGTGAAGAACACCTTGATAATATTTACTGTCAAAGCTTTGGCTCAATACTTAACAAAGCTACAAGTGGTAAATTTCCACTTAATCTTTCTTACCATTTGGTTAAATATTTTGATGGTAAAAATGATGGTTTGGTTTCTATAAAATCATTTCCTTGGGGTGAGAATTATACCCTACTGACTGTTAAAGGCAACAGAGGTATTTCTCACGGCGATATGATTGACCTTAATAGAGAAAATATTAAGGGTTTTGATGTAAGAGAATTTTATGTTCAACTTGTAAGTGACCTAAAAAACAGAAACTTATAATGGAGGTAACTATGAATAGAGGAAATATATTTCACAGAAGTTTCGGCAATCAATGTTATGCACTTGATGAAAACAGAATAAAAATTTCACTGACTACCGGTGATGATATTGAGAAAGTTTATATTTGTTACGGCGATCCATTTGATGCCGGTATTATGGGTGGTCAAGAAGTATGGGAAGGTACTAAGGAAGAAATTAAAACCTATATGACACTTGACCACAACAGAATTTGGAATGTAGTTGTTGAACCTAAACATAAAAGGCTGAGATACTACTTTATTGTTGAGGACAGTAAGGAAAGTTTATGTTTCCTAGAGGATGGTCTTTTTTCTAAAGAAGAATTAAAAAATCTTATGCTACCTAGTTACTTTGTAATGCCTTGGCTAAACAGCAGTGATGTAAATGTTACTCCTAAATGGGTACAAGACACAGTATGGTATCAGATTTTTCCTGACAGATTTTGCAACGGCAATCCTAGCATTAACCCTGAACATTGCAAAAAGTGGCAAAAAGGCAAAGTAGGTATGGGAGACTTTTATGGTGGTGACATTTACGGTATTAAGGAGAAAATCCCTTACCTAAAGGACCTAGGCATTACCGGTATTTACATTAACCCTATTCTAAAATCATCAACAAACCACAAGTACAACACAGATGATTATGAAGTAATTGACCCTCACTTTGGTGATGACAAAATCTTTAAGGAAACAGTTGAACTTGCACACAAGAATGGCATTAAGGTAATGGTTGATGCTGTATTTAATCATAGTGGTAGTGACCATCCATTCTGGAAAGATGTACAGAAAAACGGTGAAAAGTCAAAGTACAAAGACTGGTATATGGTAAACAAATTTCCTGTAACTAAATCAGGTGACACTAGAGATAATCAGTTCTATTCCTTTGCTTTCACAAAGTATATGCCTAAGCTAAATACAAACAATCCTGAGGTAATCGACTACTTTACAAAGATTTGCAAGAAGTGGATTACTGAATGGAAAATTGACGGTATAAGATTTGATGTAGCAAATGAAGTCAGCCATACATTCCTAAAGCATCTACACAAAGAGTTAAAGGCCATTAAACCTGACATTTATTTAATCGGTGAAATTTGGCATGATTCAATTCAATGGTTAATGGGTGATGAGTTTGACTCTATTATGAACTATCCCCTAACCTTTGGTATCAGAGAATTTTTCTTAAACAAAAATATGCCTAGTGAAAAGCTATTTCAGCATATTAACAGAAGACTTAATATGTATTATGACCAAACAAATAGGGCTATGTTTAACCTATATGACTCTCATGATACACTAAGACTTATCAATTCCGTTGACTTTAACCTTGATATTTACTATCAGCTACTTACAATTCTATTTACAATGCAAGGTAGTCCATGTATTTACTACGGTACAGAAGTTGCCTTACATGGTGGATTTGACCCTGACTGTAGAAGGTGTATGCCTTGGGATGACATTGAGAAAGGTACATACAAAGATATTACAAACAAGGTTAAAGAAATTATCAGCCTAAGGAACAACCATATTGCCACAAAGTCACCTAATATGGAACAGGTTAATAACCCTAACAGTAGAGTTGTTGAGTACATAAAGCATAGCGATAATGAGGACATTAAGGTTATATTTAACTGTAGTGACAGTCCTATTAAAGTAGAAAATGTGGACAACATTCTCTTTGAAAACGGTTACAATGATAATTCTTTAAAAGAAAATGGTACTTTAATTTACAAAATCAAATAACAAAAGAAAGAAACCTCTCACCTAACAATAGTTAGATGGGAGGTTTTCTTTATATAAAAAAAAACAATAAACACGAAATTAAAATATCAATAATCACAATAATTGTGTTATTAACCCTAAACTTTTCTGACAAAATATGATTCAGTATAACCGAACCTATCAAAATCAAAAATACAGTAATCATAGGTATTTGGTATGATATAGCAGTATTCTTACTTTGTCTAAAAAGAATCAATATTACATTTCCAAGTAATCCGGCAATAATTGAACGAATATAGTTGTCAAGTGTTTGGCAAACCTTTGAAGTTGAAAATTCATCATATAGTGAATAGAAAATGTGGAAAGCTCCACAAGAAACACCGATTGCAATTCCACCACCGGCGATAGCCATAAAAATACTGCCAAGGTAATTACCGAAGAAATCCAAACCAAAGTAATAACCGACACAAGACAAGGTTTTGCCAAGTATTGAACCCGGAAGAATATTTACTACTGAAACAATGTTGTTGTAAAAAGTATCTTCACTGACCATATCCCCTACAAAAAGTCCATCAGCAATTACGAGGTAGGCATCTCCACCACCAAAGGACATTAGTACAGAAGCAATACTTCTAAAAGCAAATACAAATGACTGTAGGTCAAGCATTATTATCGGGCATATTACTAAAAATAAAAAAACCACCCAATACCCTAAGTCAGAAAGTGTATCTTTGATTTTTATATTATTTCTTTTAAAGAAATTAAACTTTCTAAAAGCAAAGATAAGTACCATTACTATCATTATAATATCAACTGTAGCAGTAATTTGTGATATGTACTTATGGTCAAAGCCACCATGCTCAAAAAGATAAACACCTGAAATTACAACTGAAACAGTTTGCAAGATTTTGTTACCGGTTGCCTTAATACATATGATTAAGAAAAATGCAGTTAAAAGAATGTAAACTGTTGATACGGAGATTATGTAGTCACCCTTAAGTCCAAGTAACTTAAATAAACTCTTGCCACCTGACAGTACAAAAACTGCTATCATAACGAAAAGTGACCGATTAAATCGCCTTTTCCCTTTAGTCTTATTCTCTGCAAAAATACTTTTCACATAATTTATCAGCAGGTAAATAATAAATGCCGACACACCAACAGTTAAACATTTTACTACAGGTGCAATCATTTCTTGCAAAGCTGACAACAAGGTTATCAGCAAAAGTGATGCAATAATTCCCGGTAAAGCCATCATAACTCCACCAAGAATCATACCCTTTTTACCAAAGTTTCTTTTGCCTATTGAGGAGGCAATTTCTATGGGCAAAGCCCCCGGAGTTAGACTTGCTACAATAATATCTTTATCGAAATTTTCTTTGGTATCAAGTTTATTTTCTCCAACAAAAACATCTTCAAAAATCGGTATTAATGCACTTCCACCACCAAAGCCAAGACAACCTATCTTTAAGATATTTAATAAAAAAGCAGAAAACTTCATATTACTTTTTTCTTAAAGCACCTTTAACTTTGTTGTAGAAAGATTTAATAGGATGCTTTAGTAAATATCTTGTTTCTCTTGAGTAGGATTTTTCTTTATTTAATTTTTCATTAATGTTCTTTATTTGATTATTTATTTTATTAAGTTCTTTTTTCAGTTGTTTATTTTCTTTATAAACACTGTCAATAGTATTTACGAAAAAGAGAATTAGCTCCTCATTATAATTCTTATCGTTATAATCCCAAGCAGTTGTTTCCTTGTATGTGTAGTCAAAAAGTGGTTTACCGTCACCGATATATTCATCAACAATACTTTCATTACTGTCAACAAATTGTTCCATAAAGGCCTTTACTTCATCTGTTGACATAAGGGAAGTATTGCTTTCAGGAAGCACTTCTTCACATTCCTTTAATATTTTAATCAGTTTATTGTTATCAGCCATAGTTATTGGCTTTAATCTGTTAAGTACTCTCTTGATTTCACCTGATTGAACAGAAATACCTGTATTTGCAGTTTCCTTTAGCTGCTGAAAACGGTCATCAACCTTTACACCTAAGATATGCAGAAAGTCTTGGTTAAGGTCACCGTTATAAAAATAATTTCTGTCAAATCTTTTTACAATCACATTTTCTTTAGAAATACTTTTTGCTATGTTATCAATTTTTTCACGATAATCCATAACACATTTGAATCTACCATTCATATCGGCAAAGTATTCATCAAAGCTCTGTGTACTTGCAATAAAGTCAGTCTTTAGCTTTTGGTTATATCGTGACATCATAAACTGGTCTTGTCGTCTTAGATACACAATAACCTTTATCTGATAGTTATGCTGTTCACTATGCTTTTTAAGGTCCTTCCACAAGCCTTTTCTTCTTGTAGAAGTTGCCCACCAAATACTTTCATCAGAAAGTAAAATAGTGTCATAGTCCTTAAAGCAATCAACAATATACTGCAGTTCACTGTTAAAAACTTGCTTTTCTTTTTCCTTATTTCTAGTACCGTTTTCTTTAATTGTACCGGTTAAGAAGTAACCGTTTCTGTTAACACTTTTTCTCTCATAATGATAGTTCATTATAGGATACAGAACACCTTGTTCCCTTAGCTTTTCCCTATTTAATCCACAAAAGTTCTGAATAGATGTTGTACCGGTTTTTGGAGTACCAATATGTATATATAATGTTTTCATACTGCACCTCACAAAAACCTTTCAAGTTGCTTCATAACTAAATCAACTGACTCATTAAGTGAACGGTTAGTAGTATCTACTGTAATTGAAGGGTTTTCCGGTTCTTCATAAGGACTTGAAATACCTGTAAATTCCTTAATAACACCATCTCTTGCCTTTTTATAAAGGCCTTTAATATCCCTTTTTTCACATTCTTCAAGAGGTGTACTGACAAAAACTTCGATATAATCTTCACCGATAATTTTGTTAGCATTTCTTCTGTCTTTTCTAAAAGGTGAGATAAAAGCAGTTAGCACAATAAGCCCTGCGTCATTCATCAATTTTGCAGTTTCTGCAATTCGTCTGATATTCTCTACCCTATCTTCATCACTAAATCCTAGGTTGTTGTTAAGTCCCATCCTTACATTGTCACCATCAAGTAGCATTGTGTGTTTACCCATAGCAACAAGTCTTTTCTCAACTTCATTAGCTAATGTTGATTTGCCTGAACCTGAAAGTCCTGTAAACCAAATTGTCCTAGCCTTTTGATTTAATGATTTTTCTCTAATTTCTTTTGAAATGTCTGTTTTCTGCCACACTAAATTTTTCTCTTTAGCAATAGTAGCAGAACCCTCTGCTAAGTTGTTTTCCATAAATCATATTCCTTAAATCCCTAATATTTTGATGCATACTTAGCACCATAACGGGTTTTATTATAAAAGCAATTCCTTGAAATAATATTGAAAATACTTTATAATTTATTTAAGATATTACAAATTTCTACATTAGGAGAACATTATGCGAATATTAATTGTAGAGGATTCCTACAGTCTTGCTGACACATTACAAACTGCACTAAAAAATGAAAACTACATTGTTGATGCAGTTTTTGATGGTTCAGACGGATATGAATACGGTAGGACAGGAATATACGATATTATTATTCTTGACCTTATGCTACCTAAGATGGACGGTTATCAGGTTATTAAGAAATTAAAGGATGAAAAGGTATATACACCTATTTTGATTTTATCTGCAAAGTCCGAACTTGATGACAAGGTTAAGGGCTTTGAAGTTGGAGCTGATGACTACCTTACAAAACCATTTGAAATTAAGGAACTGATAATGAGGGTAAATGCTATTGTTAAGAGAAATTATAACTTGCAAAGTCAAAACCTAACTTGTAACAATATGTCCCTTGATTTAAAAGGTTGCAAAATGATAAACACAGATACAGGAAAGTCAATCAGAATTTCCGGCAAAGAACTTCAACTATTGGAAATGTTACTGTACAACCAAAGGCAAGTACTGACTAAGGAACAAATTACAGAGAAAATCTGGGGTTATGAGTCTAATGCCGAATACAACAATGTTGAGGTATATATTTCATTTATTAGAAGGAAGCTAAAGCAACTTAACTGTAATTGCACTATTAATTCCATCCGAGGTGTTGGATATTCTTTGGAGGGATAAATGAAAAATAAACAACAAAAAAGAATTTTCATAGTGCTAATGATTATCTTCACTATCATATTAGTCAGTATACTTGTTGCCGTTAATATAATTAATGTAAATTCCAGCTTTAGACAACAAAGAAGAATGATTAGAGATGACATTGGTTTTTACGGTATAGAGGCTTTTTGTGGTAATGATAATCAGAAGATAAAAAGGCAAGAATATGACTATAGCACTTCTGTTGTATTGAAAAACAAAAATATAATGGTTCTTTCAAACAGTCTTAAAGAAACTACCGATAAAGATATTCTCAGTATGACTCAAAAACTTCAGAAAAGTGGAAAAAAATTCGGTTCGATTGATGATTATATTTATCTTGTAAGAATCTTAAAAAGTGGCAACACAGTTTATATTTTTGTTAACAACAAAGAGGCATTGCAAAATTCAAAGCAATTCTTTATTGTATCAATCTTTATTTTCTTGTTATCAGTAATTGTATTTACAATAATCTCTTACTACCTATCAAGGTGGATGATTAAGCCATCGGAAAAGGCAATTAAAAATCAAAAAATATTTGTTGCAAATATTAGTCACGACCTAAAAACACCTATCACAATTATTAGGGCAAATGCTGATTTAATAGAAAATGAAGTAAAGAACAAGAAAAGCATAAAGTACATTCAGCAAGAAACAGAAAAGCTAAATCACCTTGTAAATGAAATGCTGACGCTTACTAGGATTGACAACACAATAAGTAAAGAGAATTTCAAAAGCTTTAACTTTGGGGATTCTTTGTTTGATGTTGTACTGCCATTTGAAAGCATTGCGTATGAAAAGGGTATTAGGTTTAATATTAATATTGATGAAGTTACAGACTATTTTGGTGATGAAAGCAATATTCAAAAGTTGGCAGAAATCTTAATTGACAATGCAATGAGCTATACTGCCAAAGGTGGAATAGTTGATGTTGATGCCTATGAAAATTCAAAGGCAGTTACACTTTCCGTAACTAATACAGGTGAACCTATCAGTGATGAAAAGAAAGTTGAAATCTTTGATAGATTTTACAGAGAAAGTAAATCAAGAGAAAGAACCGGCAACCACTACGGTTTGGGACTTTCTATTGCAAATACTATTGTTAAAAAACATAACGGTAAAATAACTGTTGAAAGTAAAAACGGCAAAAACACATTTACCGTTATATTGCCAAAATAAATTCATACATAGAAAAAGAACCTTGGTGGAACTTCCATCAAGGTTCTTTTATATTAATTAGGATTATTCATCGTATAGGTTAGTTGATAGGTATCTTTCGCCACCATCAGGGAAGATAACAACAATGTTCTTACCCTTGTTTTCAGGACGAGCTGCTAACTGCTTACCTGCCCATAGAGCTGCACCTGAAGAAATACCGATTAGGAAGCCTTCCTGTTTAGCTGCTTTTCTTGCAGTTAAGATAGCTTCATCATTAGGCACTGCAATGATTTCATCATAAACATCCTTATCAAGAGTTTCAGGTACAAAGTTAGCACCGATACCCTGAATCTTATGAGGACCTGCCTGACCCTTTGATAGTAGTGGAGATGTTTCAGGTTCTACTGCAATAACCTTAACATTAGGATTCTGTTCCTTTAGGTACTTACCTACACCTGAAAGTGTACCACCTGTACCAACACCTGCTACAAAGTAGTCAACCTTGCCTTCTGTATCAGCCCAAATTTCAGGACCTGTTGTATCATAGTGCATCTTAGGGTTAATTGGGTTAGTGAACTGACCGGCAATAATGCTGTTTGGAATTTCCTTAGAAAGTTCTTCAGCCTTGTCTGATGCACCCTTCATACCCTTGCTACCTTCTGTTAGTACAAGTTCTGCACCGTAAGCCTTAATAAGCATCTTTCTTTCGTTAGACATTGTTTCAGGCATTACGATAATTGTTCTGTAGCCTTTAGCAGTTGCAACGGAAGCAAGACCGATACCTGTGTTACCACTTGTAGGTTCGATAATAACTGAACCTTTCTTTAGTCTGCCTGTCTTTTCTGCATCTTCAATAATAGCCTTAGCTACCCGATCCTTAACACTACCGGCTGGGTTAAATGATTCCAGCTTTGCTAATAGTGTTGCCTGAATATTTTCTTCTGCTTCAATATGTGTAAGTTCCAGTAGTGGTGTGTTACCAACTAGTTCTGTAATTGATTTCTTAATCGCCATTGTTAGTTACCTCCAATTACTTAATAGCTGCAAAGCCTTTTTCAAGGTCAGCGATAATATCGTCAATGTTTTCAATACCGATTGATAGTCTTACTGTGTTTCTATAGATACCTGCACCGGCAAGTTCTTCATCATTCATCTGAGCATGAGTTGTGCTTGCAGGGTGGATTACAAGTGACTTAGCGTCAGCTACGTTAGCTAGTAGTGAGAATAGTTCTAGGTGGTCGATAAAGTCCTTAGTCTTTTGTTCGTCACCCTTTACTTCAAATGTAAAGATTGAACCACCACCGTTAGGGAAGTACTTCTTATATAGTTCCTGCTGAGATGGGTCATCAGAAACTGATGGATGGTGAACCTTTTCTACTAGTGGATGGTTGTTTAGGAACTGTACAACCTTTAGTGCATTTTCAACATGTCTTTCAACTCTTAGTGAAAGTGTTTCAAGACCCTGTAGGAAGATAAATGCGTGGATTGGTGAAAGTGTAGCACCTGTATCACGAAGTAGTAAAGCTCTAATCTTTGTTACGAATGCTGCAGCACCTACATCTTCTGAGAAGCTAACACCATGGTAACTTGGGTTTGGAGCAACTAATGATTCAAACTTGCCTGATGCCTTCCAATCGAACTTACCACCATCAACAATAACACCACCGATTGTTGTACCGTGACCACCGATAAACTTAGTTGCTGAATGAACAACAACATCAGCACCGTATTCAATAGGTCTTACTAGGTAAGGTGTAGCGAATGTGTTATCAACGATTAGTGGAATGTTGTGCTTATGAGCAATCTTTGCAACTGCTTCAATATCAACAACATCGGAATTTGGATTACCAAGTGTTTCAATGAAAACAAGCTTTGTGTTGTCCTTAATTGCATTTTCGATTTCATCAAAATCAAATGGATCAACGAAAGTTGTTTCGATACCATATTCAGGTAGTGTGTGTTCAAGTAGGTTGTATGTACCACCGTAAATGTTCTTAGCAGCAACAACATGGTCACCGTTAGATGTGATGTTAGCGATTGAGTAGTAAACTGCTGCTGCACCTGAAGCAACTGCCAGAGCAGCTACACCACCTTCAAGAGCTGCAATTCTCTTTTCGAAGATTTCCTGTGTTGGGTTAGTAAGTCTGCCGTAAATGTTACCTGCATCTTCAAGACCGAATCTTGCTGCTGCATGATCGCAGTTCTTAAATACAAATGAAGAAGTCTGGTAGATTGGAACTGCTCTTGAATCTGTAACTGGGTCCGGAGCTTCCTGACCTACATGTAGCTGAAGTGTTTCGAATTTATAATTATTGTTTGACATAATTGTTTCTCCTTTAAATAAAAAATATATTTTAATGTTAGTTAGTTTCTGTTAAGTTTTGTGAGTTATTACAGCAACAACATCGTCCACTGCCATAATTTATTCTGTTGTAAAAATAAAATTTTTCAGACATAAATTTTTACCTCATTTCTTAATTACACATTTCCTATCTGTTTAGTGTGATTTGAATATATCATATTATTTCTGACTTGTCAATAGTATTTTTAAAATTTCTTAAAAAAAATTACCACCCAATATTTTTGGATGGTAATTACAGATTTATTATTCTTTAATTGAATTATTTATTAATATCCACAACAACATATTCAGCTACACAACCGGTCTTAAACTTAATTGACCAGTCCCCTATTCCCGAACTGACAATAAAGTCTGTGTTCTTTTCTCTTTCGTAGCCATATGTTTTGTCATTCATACCCAGCCATTCACCTGAATATGTAATAGGAATTAACTGTCCACCATGAGTATGACCTGATAGTACCAGGTCGACATTGGCATTCTTTTCTTCCTTATAGTGGTTAGGCTGATGGTCCAGCATAATTATATACTTATTGCAATCAAGGTTCTTTACAAGGTCATTAGCACTTGCTCTTGTGCCACCCTTTTCTACCTCAGAATAATCCTGTCTGCCTACAATATAGAACTTATTATTTAGAAGTACACTTTCATCCTCCAGAACCTTAACACCGTTTTTCCTTAGTTCTTTTGCTAAATCATTACCGTCATAGCCTCTGTATTCTTTGCCGTAGTAACCCTTATCGTGATTACCGTAAACAAAATACACACCGTACTTTGTCTTGAACTTACTTAGTGCTTTACAAGACTGTATCATATCTTCCTTAGAAGTATCATCATCAACAAAGTCACCTGTAATAACTACCACATCGGGATTTTCTTTATTCATAGTATCAACATACTGAGAAAATTCTTTATAGTGAAATGTTGCACCGATATGAGAGTCTGAAAGTTGCACAATACGAAGTGAATTCATATCTTTCTCGGTAGTTAAGTTATAATCTGTAGCCACTACATTGTGAGCAAAGTACCAACCGAATGTTAGATATACTGCTGTAAGTACCATAGCGATTATACCTTGAAAATAAAATTTAAAAGGCTTTTTCCTACACTTCTTGATAATAAAGAAAATAAAGTCAACAATAAGCCAAATCACAACTAAATGCATCAACACAATAATACTGTTCATCATATTAAGAGTTAATGTTAAAACAGTAAACATAACAAGAATAATTATGATAGAAAGTAAAATTGTGAGAAATTTCTTGTTCATTGTGATTTTCTTCATAAATCTAAATTTATAAAATCTGCTGATTAAATACACAAAACAGGCTACTGCAAAAAGCAGTACACAGCCAAATATTAAGCCCCACATAATAAACTCCTTTTCTGCAAAAAATCTTTAGATAAAATCATAACAAAATAAGACACATTTTGCAATAAAAAAATCTTTTTAAAAATTTTACTGCTACACAAAAGAGTTATGGCTGTGATAGAGGGTATCACAGCCATGGAAGGGTATAAAAACAAATCATCGTTGTACATAAAGTTAATAAACAATTCAAATGTTCCATTTCATTATAATATAAAAACAACTTTTGTAAATAAAAATGGTAAAAACAATTGTTTTTCTGTCCTAAACATTTTCACCGTATTTAACTGTTTATTTAACCTTTAAAGTACACTTAGCCCTTTTCTTACCATCTTTTGTGGTAACTATAATTGTAGCTTTTCCTACTTTCTTAGCAGTAACTTTGCCTTTGCTATTTACTGTTGCAACCTTTTTATTGGTTGAAGTAAATGTAACAGCTTTCATATTTGCATTAGTAGGAAGTACAGTAGCCTTTAAAGTAAAGGACTTACCTTTCTTTATAGTTTTACTTTTTGCAGAAAGTTTAACTGACACTACCTTCTGTACAACTGTTACTTTACAAGTAGCTTTTACTTTGCTATCTGCTAAGGAGGTTGCTGATGCAATAAGCACATTACTGCAAAGTAAAGCAACAGTTAAAATGCCACAAAATAAAATTAATAGTTTCTTCCTCATAAACTACACCTCCTTATTTCTCATATCCCACAATTACATTGTTGTCATTATCAAACTTAATCTCAATATTCTTAGTTACACTTTCACCGTTTTTGTAATGAAGTGTAATTACAACTGTATCTGAGAAATATTTATTGCCACTTGCATTTTCTCTTGATGCACTGTTTGAAGTAGAAATATTTGCTGAACTACTTGCATTAGACATTGCTTCACTTGCATTTTTCTCAGAAACTATCCATCCTAAGTCATTGATATTTTGTAGTTTCAACTTTTGATAATTACTGTTAAATTCCGTTGTAAGATTATCCTCATCATCAGCATAGGTACAAATAATAGAATTATCATTTTCTGAAGAAACATCTATATAATCAATTTCACTGCCTTTAATATTAAAATATAAAGAGTTAATTGATATTGTATTTCCACCATCCTTTGAGATAATCTGTACACCATTATTCTCTAAAGGAATAATAGTATCTTTCTCAGTAATTTTATATTCTTTATTTTCTTTTTTCTCTTTATCATCAGACAAAGAAACTGTAATTGAACTGTTGTCCAACTTTTTATCCTTTTTATTCTGTGTTAATGATGAATTTTGTAGGACTATTGCCAACAAAATAACTATCACTACTGATGCTACAAGTACAATTGCTCTTTTAAAGGTAATAACTTTATTTTGACTTTGTGGTTTAGTAGCGTTATCAGTAGAATTATTTTCTTTTTTCATTAAAGCAATAATTTCTTCTTTTCTTTCATCACTAACAGTAACTTTATCATAAGAATTTTTGTATTTATCAAAATCAAAATTACTCATTATTATCCTCCTTTTCTAAGATTTCTTTCAACATATTTCTACCACGAGATAACCTTGACCTAACACCTGACCTTGTAATACCGAGGATTTTTGATATTTCTTCAACGGTAAGTTGTTGATAATAATACAGGTGGATAGGTACTTTATACTTTTCCGGTAACTTCGTTACACTGCCTATTGTTTCATCAATTTCATTACTGAAAGAAATATAGCTTTCTGAAATTTCACTAATGGAAATTGTATGTTTCTTATAGCTTTCGGTTGCCTTACTTTTGCTACAATTTATTGTTACCTTTATGAGCCAATGCTTTATGTGTTCTTTGCTTTTTATTTTACTTTTGCTTTTAACAAGCCTTAAGAAAACATCTTGCATCACATCATTTGCATCTTCAATATTGCACAATATGTTTAGGGCAATTCTGTAAACCATATCTGAATATACATTAACAACTTCTTCTATTAAATTGTCATCAAAAATAAAACCTTTTTCACTGTGTTTATAAACTTTATCACTGTGCTTTGGTTCACTATGACTATAGTTTTTATCTTTGTATGTATCGGCTTTGTGACTATGCTTTTTATCATTATTCTTATAGATTTCATCAATATCTATATAGTCTTTTTCGTCACTATTTTTATAACCTTTGTCACTTTGTTTTTCTTCTCTAAATTTATAGTTTTTATTGTTATTTTTATATGTTACTTCACTATTTTCATAGTTGTTGCTATGGTTATAAACTTTTTCTTTGTGACTTTTGGCTTTGACACTATACTCATAGTCGTCATCCACAAATTTATCAGCGCTGGTTTTATATGCAAATCTATGGTCCACATTATCCCCCTTAAATTTTAGTTTATGTTGTTTAATGTTTTCCAACTATACGCTTGTTGGATTAACATTAAACTTCCCCATTTATAAGTACTTACATATATAATACCTTATAAACTTCAAAAGTGTTGCAAAAATTATGAAAAATTTATTATTTTTTATATATGTAATCCTGTATCATAAAAAACCTTAATAATTAAAATTAAAATATATAAAACTATAGCCCAATGTTATTTCTAACATTGAGCTTATTTTCAATATCTATAATTATTCTTCATTTAATACCACTAAATTAATACACACCTTTATCAAATATGTAACTATATTTATACCGATTACCATTACGATAAATAGCCATTTCGCTACCACCACTTAATCCGGTTACAAGATAATCACATTTACTTACTATATTTATAGATGACATATATTCTAACATTTTTAAGTAATCGTCATTTTCTCTATTAAAATGTACTTGGGATACTCTTTCTAAATTATTTTCATCGAACTTTTCATTAAAATAATGTCTTTTATTCTCAATAACTTTATTTGGAAACTCTTCATGAAATCTATCTGCTATTAACTTATCTTCTGTTGCTATATAAATATACTCAACATTAAATTCATCCATAACATTGTGTATCTTTTCAAAAACTTCTTCAAGTGTTGGTTGAATTGGATGACTTTTAGGCTTTGTTTTTGTATAATCAGTACTTCTTAAAACACAAGCCACAACACTTTTACCAAGAATCAAATTGTTATATTCATTGTCAAAGTATTCTTGTACCTCATCATTGTAAACACCAAATTCATCCAATATATTGTGCCAAAATTCAACCATTGTAGGATTTTGTACATCAGTAAATTTTGCTCTTATGGGAGTTTTTTTGATAGGACAAACTAATTTATCTGATATTTGCAATGTATTCATTAAATTATGTTTAGGTTGCTTAAAAAACATATCCCATAGTCGAGTATCACCACTATAATACTTGCTATTTTTAGGATAAATATCTATAACAGGAATATAACCACTCTCTACAGACCATATGATACTTTCAAGCATGTCCTTAACAAAGCAAAAATTAGCTAACTGATATTCCCAAGTACCACTTTTTATCAAACAAAGCTTATTGGTATATTCCTTATTTTTTAAATAGTTCTTAGTGTCTAAAAATAATTCAGAACTATTAAAAAATCTATCAGAATATACTTCATTAACAAAATCCACTAACTTAGTTTTACATAACTTTGGATAAATCTTTAAAAAGCTGTTATAAGGGATTGCTCCCAAAACACATTTAATTAAACTACTCAACATAATTCTTATTAAACACCCTATCTGTATTTATCTATTTATAAAATTTGTAAATTAGATATCTAAATCAAATAGAAAATTAAATAATCAACAAATTTCCTCACTGCACCTTTCCCTCCATTATGTTTACAAACATAATTAACAGATTTTTTAACTTCATCAATAGAATCTGCCGGACATCCGGAAAAAGCAACATAGTTTATGCAATCCATATCATTTAGATCGTCACCAATATATGCAATATTACTATTTGATAAATTATATTTATCTGCAAGTCTTTTTAAAACTGATATTTTATCAGTTACACCTTGATAAACCTCATTAATTCTTAAATCACTAGCCCTTTTCTCTACAATTTTTGAATTTTTGCCAGTAATTATTGCTGTTATATATCCATATTCTTGACATTTAGCAAGTATATAACCATCATGAACATCAAAGGCTTTAAATTCTTCTCCATTATTTCCAAGATAGATTTTACCATCTGTAAGGGTACCGTCAACATCCATAACAATCATTTTTATATCATTTAACTTTTCACTCATATAATTCTATCCTTAAAGAACAATGCCTGCACCTGTAATGTGACTAATAGTAATTGTACCAACAAAATTATCATCATCTACAACAGGTAATGCAGATATACTTTTATCTATCATAATTTTTAATGCTTCGATTGCCATCATATTTGATGAAACAGTTGTAGGTGTTTTAACCATCAATTCATCAATAACAATATTATAAACATCAATTTCTTTTGATAAAGCTCTTCTCAAGTCGCCATCAGTAAATATACCTAAAAGTTTTTTATCATCAACAATGTTAACAACACCCAATGCTTTCTTACTCATAACAACAATGGCATTCTTTAGTAGTGTACCACTACAAACTACTGAATTTTCCTCATCTGTTTTCATTAAATCTTTTACTCTAGTTATTAACTTCTTTCCAAGAGCACCAGCAGGATGAAATAGAGCAAAATTTTTCTCATTAAAACCATAGATTTTTGAAGCACAAACGGCCAATGCATCACCAAATGCAAGTGCAACAGTTGTGCTAGAAGTTGGGGCTAAATTCATAGCACAAGCTTCCTTAAAAGGAGGAAAAACAAATGAATAATCACTACAACTAATAAGTGTACTTGTTGGGTTTCCTGAAATACCAACAAGTGTAGCACCTATCAGCTTTAAACTTGGTATAAGTCTTGTAACTTCTTCACTTTCACCAGAAAAAGATATTGCAATCACTACATCTTTTTTGTCAATCATACCTAAATCACCATGAAGGGCCTCAGCAGGATGCAAGAAAAACGATGGAGTTCCCAAACTAGCCATAGTCGCAGCTATTTTTGTTCCTATATGTCCCGGTTTACCCATACCGGTTATCACAACTTTGCCCTTACATTCACAAATAAGTTTAACAATATCTTCAAACCTACTATCAAGAGAATTTTTAACTAACTCCATAGCAGCAATCTCATTTACAGATCCTAACATAGCATAGAATATGCTTTTGATACTAAAATCTATTAATCCGGTATGGATAGCAAATGGTATTGTTACCATCGCTATTATCCAATAGTTTAAGAAAAACTTTCCTAAATGGGTTAAAACCTTTTTATACATTGGTAAAAAATTTTTAGCATTTTGTTGTGAATAAAATGCTCCTATACCACTTAGGAAACAATATATACAAACACATATTTTCCCAAAATTAGCTAAATAATAATGAATATTAGGAACAACTAAATCAGGCAAGGATAAATATGTAACATCTAAATTATTATGTAATACAAACAAGTGATAATATACCATAAATAATATTGCTATACCTTTATTCATTTTAGTATGTATTTTTGTAAAATCATTTTGAAAATTATCAATTATTAATTTATTATTCATTACACCTTATCCAAAATCATACCCTAACATATCCTCAATTAATTCTCGTACTGCACCATCTCCACCATTTTTTGTAGAAATAAAATTACAACACTTTTTTACTTTATTTACAGCATCAGCAGGACAAGCCTTAACTTTACACAACATCATAGGTGGAATATCCAAAATATCATCACCCATATAGGCAGCCTCTTCATAAACACCATCTGAATTTAGGGAATATCCATACTTATCCATAATTTCCTTGATTTTGCCTACTTTATCTCGGGTGTTTTGAAATATCATATCTATGCTTAATTCTTTACATCTATTAAGCAAAATCTTTGAACTTCTAGCTGTTATAATCACAGGCTTTATACCTAATTTAGGAAGAATATCCTTAATTCCACATCCATCTTTAGCATCAAAAGCCTTAAATAATTCACCGGAATCAGACATATAAATCTTTCCATCAGTTAATGTTCCGTCAACATCAAGAAAAAGAAATTTAATTTTACTATAATCCATAATAATTACTTCTCTAACACATAAGAAAATTTTGACTTTGTAATAAAGTTAATTTTCATATCACTTTCTTTTGTATATAGGAAATCCTCCAACATAGAAGAAATATCCTTGTTTAATTGCTCAGGGTTTTCTTTAACATTAGACAATTCCAACTTATCATTTGCATAATTGTCTTGACTTGAATTACTTGTACTGTATCCATCCATACCGGCAATTCCTACTGAGGCAACATTAAGTTGATCCAAAAGTCTAATAAGCATTATAGTTGAGTTCTCCATATATTCCCAACCACACTTATTAAGTCTGTTAAAAGAAACTAAATAATCATCACCGGATACTTTTTGGGTAATATTAGAAACAACAATCTTTTTTGTTTCATTAAACTTTTCGTTTTGTTTCCAATAACTATATCGTCTAACATTTCCGAAATAGACATAATCAACATTTAAACCCTCAGGAATAAAATTAATAGATACAACCAAAGGGCTACTTAATTTAGCAATATAACTTTCAATATGCTCTTTTTCATCTTCAACAGATTTACCGGGAGCTATAATCACAACATCTTTACCTGAGAAAACTTTCTTTAAAGATTTTACGGTATCTTCATCATCAACTTCAGAGTTAAGATAATCAATATATGTTTGCTCAAGTAAGTCATAATGATAACGCTTTCTTGGAACAGCTCCAATTTTGTTTAATATGTATCTTATATCCTTTGAACGGATACTGCTTTTCTTAGTTAAATAGTCAATATTGTTGACATGTGCACTGTAACATCCGGCAATGAAAAATGAAGTTGAATAACCCCATGAACACTTTGTCTTAATATTATCCATATAGTTATCAATAATATCCAACAAAGCATCAATATCATAGGAATAGCCTAATTTTTTAACCATATATTCAGCGACAAGTTCAGTAGGTGTATTACCGGCACCTCTACCCATACCGGAAACAGTAGTATCAACAACAACCTTTCTCAATCCATAACTCATTCTTAAGAATTCCTGTGATAAAGCATTTGACATTTGCATATTGTTATGAGAATGGAATCCAATTCTACTTGATGCTACAAGATTATGGTCAATTAAACTAAACACTCTTTGCAAATCTTCAACATACATTGAACCAAATGTATCTACAATAGAAAAACAATAAGGTTCAACTTCATTGATGTCTTCAATAAGGTCAATTATTTCTTTGTCTGTATAACCTAGAATATCGACCGGCTGAACAAACACTTTGTAGCCTTTTTTCTTAATAGTTTTGCAAAAATCAATTACATCTTTTCTTTCTTTTTTGAAGAAACATGCACGAACAGCATCAAAAGACTTACCGGTATATTGGTCCAGATTGCTTACAGAATATCTACTATAATCTGCTAAAACAGTAAACAAAGTATCCTGCTTATCTTTCGGTACAAATTTCTCAGCATCCGCACCATTTAAATAAACAGTTTTGCCTTCTCCGAAGCCTTCATTCTGTAAAAAGCCCATTTCAATAATATCAATCTTTGCCTCTAACAATCCATGAATCATACCGTTGATTGTATCATTTCCAAACTTCTTGTCTATTAAATATGCTCCATCTCTCAATGTACAATCCAATAATTTTGCATGATGATTACTCATTTATATCACTGTTCCTTGTTAATAATTTCCTTATAGACAGCTTCAGCTATCTGTAAATCTTCAGGATAATCTATATCCACACATTCCACACCTGAAACAATAGTAAGATGTGGGTTAATGCCTATTCTTCTATTATACTTTAAAAATGTTTCTTTAGCAAACACATATGCAGCAGATACTTCATCAAATATAGGCTCAAGATCTTGTGTTCTAGGTACATTTTCCGGATCAAAGTTAAATGGTGTATTATCCTTTGTCCATAATAACTTTTGAATTTTTTCTGCTGTAAATGATGAGTCATATTCACCGGACACAACTGCATTGATACATTCTTCAAAATGTTCTACAGAAACAAATGGTGAAGTTGCATGAGAAACCATATATATATCAGCATCTACCAACTTCATAAATTCATTGATAATATCATTAGGAGTAGCTGTTTTTGTATCTAAAAATTCAGGTCTTTTTAAGAATTTAACACCGTCAATTATATATTCTTTAATAGCATCATTGCTACAAAATACATAAACTTCATCTAATCCTTTAACTTCCATAAGTGTTTCCTGAATAATCTCAAGAATACACTTTCCATTATAAAAACGCTTAGTGTTTTTACCCGGTGTTCTCTCATTATTCATTTTTATCGGAATAAATGCTACTGTTTTCATTTTTTACTGTCCTCTATTTCTTTAAATACTTCATCTAAATTTTTTCTAACAAATACTTCTAATTTTCCACCACGAGTGGCATTAAAAACATTTATTCCTAAGCTATCACAAGCAGCTTTAGCATCTCTATATGCCCTAGTGTTTTGTCCCATATCGTGAGAAACAATATCCTTAATATCATTATCGTAGTCATCACAAAAATAATCTTTTGCGTTATCATCTACAATTGTTTCACCGGCTTCATTAATAGTAATGTGATAATTATGATCAACACCAACTAAATAAATATCCTTAAATCCCATATAGGCAGCAATATTAATACAAGTAAATGTAACTGTACCACGAGAATCCATTTGTACATCGATCTCTGTTGAAAAACTGTGTGGATAATCCTTATTTCGATCATAGTTTGCTTTGAAATAGTATGCACCATCAATGTCTATATTATTGTAAAAATGTAAATTTAAAGGAATAAATTTCAATTTTGATGGAATACTATTTATCTCATCAATGCTTTCATTGAAAATATTGATATCCTCACAAACATAAAATGAAGGTCTCCAACTTGTTTGATCAAACATTTTATATATTCTATTCATACCAAAAGAATATTCATTATTTTGATATATTTTTTCTAGATCATCACTAGTTAAACTAGGACCATTAGCGACTATGAAACATCTCTCTCCCTTGTGAGCATTTTTAATTTTCCTTAGCTTTTTTCCATACTTGCTTTTTTGTATATTTGTTAATATATACCCTTGATATCTAGCAACAATTGATTTTAATGGATTCATAATCATACTTTCTTTCTAAATTTATTTAATATTTTTTTTACAGGGACAACAAAAATATCTTTTTCATACTGATTCATTATAACAATCCAATTATATAATACATAAATTACAGCATATGAAATAATCCCTATAAGCAAAATCTTAACATTATAAAAATCAACAAATTTTGAAATAAACAATGTTATTATACACATTATAAAAGGTCCTATAAATAATGGCAAAACACTCTTCCAAAATCTTGGAATATCAAGTTCTATTTTCTTCCAATAATACCAGTTCATTATGAATATTGTCCCAATTATATACGCTATACCTGAAACAACTGCTGCACCAACTATTCCAAATGGTTCAACACATAATAGTGTACCAACTACATTTACAAGTGCTATAGCTAAATAAACAAGGGATCTAAACCTATGTTTATTTTGTGCAACTATAACATTCATTGCAATATTCTGAATTAATGGAACACAACTGGGTATCATTGTAACAAGTGCAACCCAATAAGCATCTTCATATCCTTTACCTGCCCAAATATAAATAAATGGCATACCAAAAGCAATAAATCCCGAACAAACTAAGGTAACAATATAACACTGTAACCTACCCACGCGAATCATTAAATCAGTCAATTCTGTGTTTGAGGCATTTTTAAACACTAACATATTTACTTTAGGAGTTAGAACATTAAGCATTCCTAAAGAAATATTAGTCATCATACTGCTAAAAGTAGCACCTATGTTATAAATAGCAACCCCCACTGTAGCAAGTGCTGGAACAGATCCTATTATTAATGTATCTGTTGAATTATAAAGTTGATTTACGACATTTGCCAAAAACACCCAAAAAGAAAATAGTAATATTTCTTTGATTAATTTTTTAGGCATATTATTATATTTAGGTTTTAAATGTAAGTTCTTTCTAACGTATATTATATAACATATTTGCACCAATATAGTTAATAGCATACTTGAACAAACTAAACCTATTGACTTATATCCCATAAATAGAACTACTAGATTAGCTATCGGTGTAACAACTGTTGTTATTATATTTACACATTGAACAAATAAAAATCGTTCATGAGAAGTTACTACAGCATTATAAGGCGATGCTAAAAAGCCAACAGCTGTATTTACAGATAATAGAATTGTAAGAATTTGCATTCTTTGTAATTGATTATCTGAGCCTAATGAATCTGAATAAAATATTCCTAGATTAAGAGAAATTATAACTCCCACTAACAATGCTAAGAAAGATATTATAGCAAACACTATATTAAATAAACCAAATATATTTTGTTCGCCATCTTTATCACCTTCAGCTCTATACTTTGTAAAATATCTTACAACAGCTGAACCTATACCAAATGAGATTAGTGATAAGTAGCTAGTTACACTACTTGATAATCTATATAAGCCAAACTCACTTTGTCCCATTAATTGTAACATAATAGGTGTATAGAACATAGGAATAAGCGAACCTATACCCATATTTATATATGAAAGTATAGCACCAATTCTTACCTGATTCATATTTCTATTCTTCATCAACGCTATTCCTTCCTAACAATCTAAAAACAAATTCTATTATCTTAACAATCCTATAATTTTTAGATAAGTATGCTAATTTATACAAAATATTAGGTTTATAAGACATATTATTGATTGCCATAGTAAATTCTTTTGATTTTAATATTTTGTTATTAATCTTAATCTTCTCTTTGTTTGATACATTGTTTTGATTACTAAAAGTATTTTTCAATACAACTTCATATTTAAAGAAACAGGAATTATAGTATTTTCCAAACTGACTTTTATCACAATTCCATTTATTCAAATATTGATACATAACAGAGTTAATTTTTTTGTAAATTTCAAACATATCTTGATAATATTTTTTTGATAGAGAGTTTTCATTATTTTGTAAATAAAAATATAATTCTTTATTAATCACTATGATGTTTTTGTTAGTATAATCAAGATAAACAAAATTAAAAATTAAGTCTTCTCCCAATGATAAACTATCATCAAATTTTAAATTATTTTCTTTTATTATATCTGAAATATATAATTTACATACAGGACCGGCATCTAACCACTTTTCATGCAAAGTCATAATATCCTTAACTGTATATTTTTTAAGATTAGTCTCAGGTGAAACTTCTTTACAATCCATTTCATCACTGTATTTATCTACGGTTTTAAAATAACACCAAATATTATCTGCCTTATTGTTCTCTTTTACATCAATCAATGTTTTAAGATAATCTTTGCTTACATAATCATCACTATCAACAAAGCAGATATACTTTCCTTTTGCTTTATCAATACCAACATTTCTAGCTGATGATACACCACCATTTTCTTTATGTATTACAATTACTCTGTCATCTTTTTTTGCATATTCATCACATATCCTACCGGAATTATCTGGTGAACCATCATCAACTAAAATAAGTTCAAAATCAGTAAATGTTTGATTTAATATGCTTTCTATGCAATTTTTGACTACATATTCCACCTTATATACCGGAACTATAACACTAACTAAAGGCATACTAAAAACCTATTCCTAAAACACTTCGAATTTTACAACAAAGATAAAAATTAAACTTTGCTAATTTATAATACTTTTTTGAACTATCAGTAACACTATTGATTTCATCATTAGTAAGTTTACATCTGTTTTTATAATCTTTGATAATTTTACCGGCTTTTTTCTTATCATTACCTGACATAAACTTTAGGACACTTTGATAAGCAAACATACATGAACCGTACAAATCAACCTTAGCTTTTGTAGCTAAAGTAGGGAAATTCTTTTCAATATAAGCTTGTCTATTCATTTTGCCTTCCAAAGCATCAAGTCTTTTTATGTTATAGCCATTACCCATTATACTACTACCTCTTTGAAAATAGTAGTACATAGTTTTGTTTATCCTAGTAACCTTTTTTGCTTTACCAAAAATTTGATAAGTCCAAAATTCATCTTCATTTAACTTACCAACTGCATATGGAATATCAAGTGCTACACTAGATTTATATAATTTATTCCACACATGTTGTTTAAATGGATTTTCATTAATTAAACCTTCTAAACCATCTAAGGTATCATAATTTGTCACTTTTAAATCGTCACTATATTCATCAAAACTATTATCTTCATAGAACTTCACAACACTACATTCAACAATATCACTATCGTTATCAACTATAGTTTCCAAAAGTGTTTCATAAAAATCTAATGAAATATAGTCGTCACTATCTATAAAGCTGACATACTCACCGGTAGCAACTTTCATACCGGCATTTCTGGCATCAGAAAGACCACCATTCTCTTTATGTACAACCTTAATTCTGCTATCTTTTTTTGCATAATCATCACACATTTGTGGACAATTATCCGGTGAACCGTCATCAACTAATATGATTTCTAAATTTTTATATGTTTGATTTATAATGCTACCAACACACCTATCAAGGTAATCTTCTACATTATAAATCGGTACTATAACACTAATTAGTGGTTGCATAATCATTTAACCTCATATTTATTTGAATTCTTTGAAATAAACTTATCATATACCTTGTATATAAACATATGTAAAGATGTAAAATGTAAAAACAACATTTTCTCTACCTTAGTTCTATTTGATAAAGGTAATCTCTGTTTAATCTGTTTTATATCATTTTTATATTTTTTAGCATTGCTTTTTTCATCTTTAAGTTTATTGTTTTTTATTGTTCTATACAAAGATATAACTGCATTAAGGTAACTTGTATAAGCTAAAGACTGTATTTCTTTATCATAATTTTTTAAACAAAATTCAAAAATTTCTTTTCTCACCTTAATTGGATCATAAAGTTTGTTTGTATTTACTTTTGAAGTAGCTGCTGAACCTTTTCTAAGTATATAGTGATACAATGGCAAATCCTCATATACAGACTTTTTAGACTTTGTAAAAGCATAAAAATTAAATAAAACATCTTCATTAATTTTTATATTTTGGGGCATTCTTATATCTGTAAGAATGCTATTTTTATAAATCTTAATACAAGGACTAGGTTCTACATAATCACCAACAATTATATCTCTAATACCCTTCTTATTATCTTGAATAACTTTTTTTCCGGTATTATAGTAATAGTCAACTCTTGTAGGGAAAACCATTTGATAGCCACAATGAGAAATATCAGCGTCATTTTCAATAGCATTGTTTAATAATATTTCATACATATTAGGTTCAATATAATCATCACCGTCAACAAAACCTATGTAATCACCTTTAGCTATTTCAAGACCTTTATTTCTTGTGTCAGACACCCCTGAATTTACCTTAAAAATAGGAACTATCCTACTATCTTTTTCAGCATATTCTTTTATAATATCATTTGTTTCATCAGTTGAACCATCGCTAATAACAATTACTTCCAAATTACTGTATGTCTGATTTAATATACTGTCTAAACATCTTGGTAAAAATTCTGCAATATTATAGGCAGGAACAATAGCACTAATTAAATTTGATTCCATATAAATTCACTCAAACTACATAACCGATTTTTGATTTTTCTAACTTTTCTTTCATTTCTTTTTTCATATCTTCAGAAATATTAGGATTTCTCAAAGTATAACTTTCATCAAAACAAGGGTTATTCTCTAATTCTTTCTTTTTTCTACTTACAAATTCATCATAAGTACAAATTACTTTTGCCGGATTACCAATAGCAACAGAATTATCCGGAATATCTCTAGATACTACAGAATTTGCACCGATAACAACATTATTTCCTATATTTACACCTGGCAAAATAGTTGATGATGCTCCGATAAAAACATTATTTCCTATATTAACAACGCCAATTCTAGTATATCCCAATGCCTTTTTTGTACTAGCATCATGTGCTAAAATATGGACCCTAGGTGCTAATGTAACATCATCACCAATAGTAATCAGCCAACAGTGTGATTGATCAATCAAAGTTTTTTCCTGACGGCTAAAATTTTTGCCTACAGTTAATCCTAATGCAATTAAGTCTTCAGTTGATATTTCACTTCTAAGGCGCATAACCTTTGCCCTAATAAAACTTTTTAATGACATAATGCAATCACAAACTTTCTAACATATCTTCAACTGCTTTAACAGTCTTTTCTGTACTAAATCTTTGTCCTCTGACTTTTGCTTGTTCCTTATAATGTTGAAGCAAATTTTCTTCTGTTAATATCTTTTTGATACCTTCATAAAGTGCATCTTCATCATTTTCAGTAACAATACCATATTCGTTATTGTCACCTAGCAACTCATATGCACCACTGCAATTTGTACTTACAACAGGAGTTCCAACAATCAAAGCCTCTGTTACTGCTGTACTAAAGCCCTCTCTTCTGGAAGAACACACATACAAATCAGCATTTTTTACATACTTGTATGGATTATCTCTAAAACCTAAGAAAGTGAACGTATCTTCCAGATGATTATCCTTTAGATATTTTTCATATTTTTCTTGTTCTTCACCAATACCAAGAATATATATATGATTCTTTATACCGTCATCTAGTAGTTTTTTATGTATTTTCATAAGTCTGTCATAGCCCTTTGACGGTACAATTTTTGCAACAGAAACAAGATTATACACATCTTTATCAAAAGTTACATCAACGATTATATCCTTAGCTTTTTTTACAATTAAGTCAGATTCGTTGGTATTATATAAAACATCAACCGGATTTTTCAAATCAAATATGCTTTGAAAATCTTCTTTAACTGTTCTAGATACACAAATTGTTTTGTCAAATCTAGAATAACACCTTAGTGCCTCATTGTAATTTTTAAAACTACCTGAAGCTACTTTTTCGTTATGTTGTTCAATATGAATCCAACTAACAAGTTTTGTATCAGGATTAGTACAACCACTTACTATTCTTGCAGTAGGTCCTTCCAGATAAGAAACTATAATATCATATTTATCTTTTATTAAATACGAATATAATTTTTGTGGTGAAAACAACTTCATTATATGAGAATTTCCTCTAGGCATTCTTTTAAATCCACCAATATAGTGAACATCTTTATTTAAATATTGCCTATTAACACCAACATCAAATAAAGTTTGAACTGTTACATCAAACTTATTTTTATGTAAATTATTAACTAAATAAACCAATACCTTTTCAGCACCACCATGTGCTAGATTAGGTATGAGAAATAAAACTTTTATCTTTTTTATATCCATGAAGCATCGCCCCAATCATTACAGAAAAACATATATCTTTCATACCAACTCAAGTTATATGTAAATACCATTTGATAAAGAAAATATGCAATGAAACAAACAATGCAAGCATACTTTATCCACTTATACCTTTCCTGTTTTATCATATCATCAATATTCCATACCAAAAGTATTACATTAAAAACTTCAAAATATAAATTCAGTCGTGCATATACTGCTGAGAATAGTCCAATTAACGTACACATTGCACATAGTAAAGACATATTAAACACAATATCATAGTATTTATATTTACCTATCATATTTTTTCTATTTAAAAATGAAACCATAATAGGTACAGACATAACTGCTACCCTAAAAATATTAATACTGTAATTAAACTCCGATGTATTATACTTTTCACCATAGTCAGTATTTTCAACAAAAAGATTATTCATAAATGAACCGGTTACCGGATATGTAACAAGAAGAAATAAACCTATAACCAACATAATTTTTGTAAATTTTCCCCAGGCAGGTTTATTCGCTATAAAATACACAACTATAAAGATATATGCCGAAGTGTGAATCTGGGCTGCAAGAATAACTATAGGAATATATAAATACCATTTCCTTTTATATAACAAAGAGAGAGCCATAAGCATTATTGCACAAGCCAAGTATTGTCTTAAACCATTCATGGAATGTTCCCAACAACCGGACAATACAAATAACAAAAATGCAAATTTTAAATCACCACTATAATTAAAATAAAAATACAGTATAGGAACTATAGTTATGAATGAAACAATTTCGATAAATACTCTTGGTTCAGTTGATATATACTGTCTTATGAAAACTTTTATTAAAAGAAATAGATGTTCTTCTCCAAGTTTAAATTCGGACAAGACTTCAGACACTGTTACATCAATATTATTAAATGAATCTATATAAGCATTTGTGTCACCAAACGCAAATCGCTGTCCTGTTACATATGCAAGAATTACAGTGCCTAAAACAAAGAAAAACGTTTGGGTATCTCTATTTATATCTATTTCCGTATTAACTGTAATACCTTCAGAGGTTACTGTTTTTCTTTTTCCTAATGCAAAAATTAGATATACAAGTAAAGTAGTTAAAACAAAAACACTCATTTACTTAATTCCTTCTACTTTCATATAGGAATCTTTAGATTTTTTAAGCACTAAACATTTTAAGCACCAACCAAATGGCACACTTAATACTGTTAAAAACTTTTCCGGTGATTCCTTGATGAAATTCTTATTTTTAGCAATCAATGAACTTGAAACATAATGAATACAAGCCTTGAATTTCTGTTTGATATTAATACTACGTTTCATCTGTTCTTTTCTCCAAAAAGCAAAACCTTTTGGATTATTGATATATTGCCTATACATATTTGTACTTGAACCATCCATTTGATAATCAACAATACAAACGCATTTATTAAGTATCTTCATTTCATATTTTTCATCTATTAAATGATATTTATATGCCAAAGCAACATACTTTTCATTATCAAAAACAGGATACGGTGGTGTTTGTTTAATTATATCAGTTCTGTAAATTAATTTTTTATCACCAAATCCACCGTTATTATAGTATCCCATTAAAGTTGTACTATCTTTATCAGGTAAATTTTTACCAATTACGCTCTTAGTTGAGTCTGCATAATCAAGTGCAATAATTCCGGCATATCCTTTATTTCTGTTTTCGTTCCAACACTTATCTATCAATTCAATAGCATCATCAGGCATATAGTCATCAGAATCAATACAAACATTTAACTCTGTATCAATATTTTCATATGCAACATTATGTGCTGTATGCATTCCACCATTTTTCTTATGTATATACTTAATTTCAAAACCATCATCTTTTTTTAGCCACTCTTTAATAGTATCATAAGGATTGTCGGTAGAACCATCATCAATAATCATCCAAACAAAATTTTTACTTGTTTGTCTGCACATACTTTCATATGTTCTTTTTAACGTATTTATTCGATTATATAAAGGTGTAAAAACCGTAATTAACGGCTTTTCAATGTTTATTATTGTACTCATTCAAATAAAACTCCTGAAGCCACATAGCATTTTTTTTAATATCAAAGTTTGCTTTTTCCACACTATCAAGCATATTTTTCTTAATATAAGTACCCTTAAAGGTAATAAGTTTATCTGCCCAAATTTTAGGGTTTGCGTCAATAGGCAACATTTCTACATTATCAGTAATAATACACTCTTTAGAAATAGTATCAGAAATAACAGATTTCACACCGGTAGCTTGTATTTCCACCATTGCTACAGACAAACCTTCAAACAAAGAAGGAAAACAGAAAACATCAAAACACTGTGCAATTTCATTAACATTAGGAACAATACCTGTAAAAACAACTGAATCTGATATATTCAAATCGTCAATTTTTTTCTTTATGCTTTTCTTTAAATCGCCATCCCCAACTAATACTAGTTTAGCTGAAGGATCTATTTTTAATAACTCATTAAAAATATCAATTAGGTAAGTATGATTTTTTTGTGTATTGAATCTTCCTACATGACCAACAACAAAATCGTTACCCAGATTATACTTTTCTCTTACAGACTTAGCTATTTGCTCATTATAAATATATTGTTTTGTATCTATAGCATTATTCATAACATAAATATCATTGCTAAACTTTTTGCCAAACATCCATATTCCTGAGTTTTTAGAACAAGCAAACAGATAATCTGCATATTTATAAATACATCTCTTATATATAATCTTAAGTGGATAGTTCTTATCTTTTGGTTGGTTACTATTATGAGAATGCGCTATTGTTACAGGCACACCATATTTTTTAGCATATTTCAATGGAATAGCAGACATACAATCAATATGAGAATGTACAATTTTATATTCTTTATGTTGAGCAAAAAATGACTCTAATGCATTAAGATATGTTTTGCTAAAAGGATTAAGATTAGGAAGTCTGTATATTCTTCCACCTAAAGATAATATTTCAGCATCGTAATCTGCTTCAAAATCTCTGTGACATAAAAAATCGAATTGTACTTTGCTTCTATCAATATTTCTATAGTAGTTCATTAACATAGTTTCAAGTCCACCACGACCCATATATGTAACCACATGTAAAACTCTCACCATACTAACACACCTACAAACCAATAACACTTATCGTCTCATTGACAACATCATTTTTATCAAAATTATCTTCCATATGCTTACGGGCAAGTTTACCCATTTCAACTTTTTGTTCATAAGGAAGATTTATAAATTCTTTCATTTTTAAATACAAATCTTCTTTATCCTGTACCTTTACAAGATAACCACTTTTCTTATCCACAACTGCTTCCTTACAGCCATAAATATCGCTTGTAATAATAGGCCTACCAACTGATGCACTTTCCAGCAAAGTATTTGCCATTCCTTCGTGATAGCTAGGTAGCACCACACAATTTGACTCTTGAATAAAAGGCACAACATTCTTTTGAAAGCCAAAATACTTTATTAAACCCTTGGACTGAAGTTCTTTTACCTTTTCTTCATATTCATCTTCATAAATTCCAATGAAATTAAACTGAAGATTGTTATATTCTTTGCTTAATTTTTCAATGGCATAAAATAATTCATCTACACCTTTTTCTTTCATAATTCTAGCAAAGAACAAAAAAGTTATCTTATCTTCATCATTCGGATAAGGTGTAAAGGCAAATTTCTCAAGATTTACACCGGCACCATTGAGTACATAGGTCTGACTTTGTTTAAACAACTTCATATTAAGAACAGTCTGTTCATTACCTTTATTCTCAAAAAACACTTTCTCAGCTTTATTCATAGAATACTTGTACATTTTTGAAGTAACAAATCTCAGTAATCCACCGTTATTAAAAGCTGAACCAAGTCCGGTTACATTGCAATAACAAGGAATTTTCTGAGATTTACAAGCCCAAGCACCATAAATATTACATTTGATTGTATATGTAATAACCTTGTCAGGTTTTTCTTCTTTTAATAGTTTTTTATATTCACTAATAAGTTTTAAGTCTTCAATAGGGTTAATTGCTCGTCTGTCCATATTCTTTACATAGACAAGTCTTGCACCAAAGGAACGCAATTCATCCATATATTCCTTAATGTCTTCCGGTAAAGAAATAATAACCTCATGGGACTTAGACAACTTCTGTATTAGTTCTCTACGAAAAACTCTCAATGTTAAATAATGATTAGCAAGAATTAATATTTTCACGTTTTTCCCATTCATCCTTCTTATTTAATATCTTCCTTATTTGCATAAGAAGCTCTTCGAGTAATAACTTGATACAGTTTCCAAAAACATTTACTAGGTTTACTCTTCATAGTAAATATACCTAACTTGATACCTAAATTTCTAAACATAGTATCTAATTTTCCCTTTGTATAAGGTTTATCACTAACTCCCATTTTTCCGTCAATTATAGGATATGTTTTAAAAGTACCTATATCAAGATTTGAAGCATATAATCTTAGCCAAAAACAAATTTCCATATCTCTACGGGTACTATCATTACACTGCAAATAAACATCTTTCATTATTTTTAAATAATCACTTTTATTTGCTTTAAAAATATATGTTATAACCCAACCCATTCCATCATATGAAATAAACTCATTTCTATGTTTTGAAAATGTAGAAATTATTTCATCTGAATTCATAAGAAAAATTCTTCCGGTGATTTTATAAAAATTCTCAACATTTGCAAGTAATTTACTTTTTGTTAATCCTTCATATACTAATAATGAATCACCATATCCTTTTCCATGTTCTTTTACTTCTCTATTGCAGACAGTACCATTGATAAATTCAAATTGTTTACCATATTCTTGTGCAAGTTTTTCGTACTTTTCATATTCAAAATCGTACCTAGAATTTTCTATAAATACAATAGGATTGAATTTTGTGTCACAAATATATCTCTTTATTGAATTTTCATAACTTTCTAATCTGTACTTTAAGTCAATACCATCACCATCAAAAGGTCTAGAATCTATAGTTCCTGTTAAAAGCAACGGATATTGTTGCTTGTTTTTCGCATTCGTAACATCAACTCTCATTTGAATCATACAATCCTTTCATTAATTTCTTTTGGGGTCATTTGACCTGTGCCACCCTCTACAACACCGTCATGCTTAAATACACTGACAACTGTCATAAACAGACATTTAACGTCAAACCAAAAACTTAATTTATCGTAATAAACCTTATCCATCTGTACTTTAACAGGAATAGGCAATTCATCCCTACCATTAATCTGTGCCCAACCGGTAAGCCCCGGTTTTAAAGAATTAATATTGTATTCATCTCTTTCAGAAATAAGGTCATCTTGGTTCCATAAAGCAGGTCTTGGACCTATAACAGACATATCTCCTTTAAATATATTAAAAATCTGAGGAAGTTCATCAAGACTGGTTTTTCTTAAGAATTTGCCAACTTTAGTTATGTATTGATCCGGATTTTTCAATAAGTGTGTTGGACAATTCTTCGGAGTGTCAACCCTCATTGTACGAAATTTTAAAATATTAAAATAATTTTTATTCTTACCAACTCTCTTTTGCTTAAAGAAAATCGGTCCTTTACTTGTGCACTTAATTACAACACAAATTGGTAAATATATAATTGACAAAAATACAATAGCCATAAAAGAACAAATTATATCAATTACACGCTTTACAAATCTATTGTAAAATGAATTTTCTCTGCCCTTCATAAATTCACCCACAAATACTAAAATCTAAATAGAACATACAATAACACATAATAATACAGGGTTATTATATCACACAAGACCTCTAATATCAACACAGTATAACGATTCGTTATACTGTATAACGATTTATGTGTATATTATTCTTTAATTTCGCACACTAATTTTATTGTTTTTAAAATTAATTGTTATAATAAGCTAAATATTACTGTTAATTATATTAATATAAATTCTCAAATTGCAATAGTTAGCAAAGTTTTTGAAATAGAATTAAATTGTTTAATTTTTAGCATGAATAAATTTGGTCAAGCTCATTTTCAAATAATTCTTCCGGTGTATGATAGTTTAGTATTTTTCGTGGAAGGCTGTTTATTTTGTCTGCGAAATACATAATATCATCTGCACTGTAATTACTGATACTTTTTCCTTTTGGAATGAACCTTCTTAGCATTTTGTTGTGACATTAATTAGTTCCTCTTTTGCATGATGTGTATGGATGAGCAAAGTATATAGCTATTTGTTTTTCTTTTCCAAGTTGTGAAAGATTTGCAAATTCTGAACCATTATCAGATGTTATGCTCTTAAATACTTCATTGTATTTATCTCCAAATTGTGGGATTAAATTATTTAGTGCTTCATTAATCGATTCAGCTGAATGGTCTTTTATCTTTATCCAAATGGACATTCTACTTTTTCGTTCATTTAAAGACATTATGGCAGGTTCAGTTTTTTTCTTTAATCCAATTACACTATCTATTTCCCAATGACCAAATTCTTCTCTTGTATCAACTATCTCAGGGCGTTCTTCTATGCCATTGCCTAGATTTTTCTTATACTCTCTAACTTGTGTGGTTTTGGTATTACGACTAAGCTTTTCCGGCAAATCTATGTTTTTTACTGAAAGCAAACTTTTATCTATGTAATTATAGAGCGTTTTTGTACATACCATTTCTTCTTTACTAAAAAGACAAAACTCTTTAGCTTTACCTGCACAAGTATCAGGTGACCAGCCTTCTAAAAGGATTTTTATTTCAACATATTTCAAGAAATCTATTACATTGATTAGTCGGTAATTTCTTCTACTGTTACTGTGATTAGCTTTATAAACTTCTTGTCCTTTTGATGCTTTGTAACGCTCTTGTTTGCCATTGTACAGTAACACCTTTCCTCGTTCATATTCGTTCTTAATAGTGTTATATGAACATCCAAGATGTTTTGCTATCTTATATTTGGACCAACCATCTTTTAGTTTTATTTCAATTTCTACTCTATTTTCATATGTTAGGTGTTGTCCTTTTCTGTGTTTTGTGTTAGTATTTATATTGTCCATAGTGAGGTTCTCCTTTGAGTTTTTTATTGCAATTAAATTCTACCACAAGAACTCCACTATGGATATTCTTTTTTTCACTATTGCAATTTCATTTTACAATGTGCGATTAATATAAATTATTTTTATAGCTAAAATTCACATTAGATTTACAATATAATATAATTCATTCGAAAATTAGTACAAAAATTATATATTGTATGTGCTAAAATGATATGACCCAATAAAAAAGAGGAGTAACTTCAAAATATGGTATAATGGAATCGCTAAAAAAACATTAACCTAAGAAAGAAGTACTCCTCATGAATATGATAACACAAGAAGCAAAGAAAAAGCAAGCCATAGTAAAATACGCACTAAGAAAAGGAAAAAGCAAAGCAAGTAGAGTGTACGGTGTAAGTCTGTCTAGTGTAAAGAGATGGTGTAAACAATATGACGGTACCTGGCAATCACTGTTGTCTAAGTCACATAGACCGCACAGCCACCCAAATCAACACACAAAATCAGAAGAAAGGAAACTCAAGAACTCGTTCAAGAAGAAGTTCAGGCGATACGGCTGGGACGGCGTATATCAAGATATGCTTCGCAAGGGATACAAGCGCAACTTTTCCAGAATGGTATACACAGTAAAGAGAATGGGACTGACAGAGAAGAAGAAAGTCAAGAAAAAGAAGAGGGAAATTCGCAGATATCCGTAACTGACTGTACCGGGAGAGAAAGTACAGATCGACGTAAAGAAAGTACCGTATAATCGCCTTAGAGGCAAGGTTTTAAGGGATAATAAGCACCTTTACCAGTGGACGGCAATAGACGAATGTACCCGAATAAGGTTTGTATACGCCTTTGAAGAGCACACGTCTGAGAACAGTGTAAGATTTCTGTTATGTTGAAAAAAGCATTTCCGTTCAAGATACAAACGATCCAAACGGATAACGGAACGGAATTCACCTATAAATTCATCAGTGATACAGTTGAATGTCCGTTTGACAAAGCGTTAAGAAAGCTCAGGATCGGGCATAAGCTGATTCCGTCGAGGACGCCGTGGCATAACGGAAAGGTAGAAAGAAGTCATAGAAACGACCAAAGATATTTCTATGAATGGGAAACATTCAGAAATATTGAAGAATTAAACACAAAATTAAAAGGACATTTGGAATGGAGTAATAACAAAACAATGAGAACACTTGATTACAAGAGTCCAATGCAGTTATTGAGTGAAAAGTTAGAATTGAAATCCATTCATTAATTAATATTCATAATCAAAAGTCAGTAAAACAAGCGAAATATTAAATCGTATTTTATTTTTACCCTGAAATGGGTCATATCTATTTACAACACAGAGAATTTATAATGTATATCTACAAAAAAATATAGACTTCTCATATATTTTTTGTTATACTAATAATAATAATATGCAGGAGTGTAGTAATAGAAGTGGAAAGAAAAATAAAAGTAGCAAATATTACAATAATGGATCCGGTGAATATTGGTAATAGATTACAGAATTATGCTGTACAGGAATTATTGAGAAATAAATGCTGTGTTGTGGATACATTATATTACTATGTTGCCGATGAATCTTCTAAGTCTAAGATATTAAGTTATATAGCTTGTGTATTACGGAAACTAGGTATTTATGGCTCGAATGCCTACATAAAGTACATTGAACATAATAATAAAATGAGATTAGTGAAGAAGTTTAATGATAATTATATTTCTTTAGAAAAAAATATATATTGACACTAAATAAGAGAAAAGAGATGTTAAAATGTGTAGATGATTACGATTTCTATTGTGTTGGAAGTGATCAGGTATGGAATGCTGCATTAGTACAAAATAATAGTTTTTTCTTTATGGATTTTGCAGAGTCTAAAAGGACATTTCCTTTATCTACCAGTATGGGTACAGCATATATCCCAGATAAATATTTGGATACATATATAAATGGGTTAAAACATGTTGGAAATATATCTGTACGAGAAGAAAATGCTAAAAAATATATCAAACAGTTAATAGATAGGGAATCTGTTGTTTTACTTGATCCAACACTACTAATCAGTCCGGAAAAATGGATTACTATTGGTGAAAAACCAAAATTCGATATTTCTAAAAAATACATTGTTACTTATTTTTTAGGACCATTATCTGATACACAAAAGAAGTATATAGATGAATATGCAAAACTTAATGATTATGAAATAATTGAAATGAATGGTAAGTTCAAGGATTATGTAGGTCCATCTGAATTTATTTATCTAATTTCTAATTCAGAATTTGTATTTACAGATTCATTTCATGGTACCGCTTTTTCGATTATATTTAATAAAAGTTTTATTGTGTTTCAAAGAAACAATTCGTATGATATGTCTTCAAGAATTATTACAGTTTTAAATAAATTTGATATTATGGATCATTTTTATAATAAAGAAAATAATGACTTACCTGAAGATTTTTTGGGTTATGTGAAAAAAATAGAAAATTTTAATTATGATATTTAGTTTAAACTTGATGAAGAAAAAAGTAAGACAGATAGATTTATTAATAGGTGCTTAAATATGGAGGATAAATAATGAAATGTTATGCTGCATATGCAAAAGATATAGAAGTAAGAAATCTTGGTTCCTCCGGTGGGATATATCCGGTTATTGCAACTGAATATATAAAAAAAGGAGGAATTGTGTATGCCTCTGTTTACGATGAAAATTTAAAGGTATCTTTTAAACGTGTTGACAACATGGATGATTTATCGAATACTTTTACTTCAAAGTATATGCAAAGTGATTCTTGTTGCGTATATGAAAAAGTAGAAAATGATTTAAAAATAGGTAATAAAGTTTTGTTTTGTGGAACTACTTGTCAAGTTAATGGATTATATAAATATTTATCAACTTGTAAAGTACCTATGGATTCTTTGTTACTAATTGATATTATTTGTCATGGGGTGCCTTCTTATAAAGTCTTTTATACCTATATGAAAGAATATAGTGATAAAAAAATTGCCACTCTTAATATGAGAAACAAAGAATTAGGTTGGGATTGGTACAATTATTCTTGGAATATACAGTTTGAAGATGGAACCGGTAAAATTGAAAAGCAAAGTAAAGTACCATTTATGAAAGGCTTTGTTTCTAATATATTTTTGAGACCATCATGTTATAATTGTAACAGTAAAAAGAAAAGATATTCAGATATTACAATAGGCGATTTTGGGGGTATTACAAATACTAATATTAAGCTTGACAATCGATATGGTGTTTCTTGTATTGTTGTAAATACAAAGAAAGGTGAAATAGGTATAGATAGTATAATACCATTGTTAGATATATACGAAACAGATTATAGTGACATACTAGCATATAATCCTTCATTAATTAATTCATCACGTAGACCCTATAATAGAAAAATGTTTTTTAATAACATTAATAAATGTGACAGTATAGAATTGTTGGCAGAAAAAGCAAATAAGAGTAATGGTTATACTAAAATTGCAAACAAATTGTATTCAAAATTAAATTTAGGGAAAATTTCAACAAGTGATTTAACCAAAAAATCAGGCGAAAGAACCATGTATAAAATTAAAGAGAATTGTACCGGTTGTATGGCTTGTAATTCTGTTTGTCCTAATAAAGCAATAGCAATCAAGTGTGATAATGAAGGCTTTTGTTACCCAATTATAAGTCTTGAAAAATGTATAAATTGTGGTTTGTGTGAAAATATTTGTCCACAAAATTAAGGTAGGAAACAATATGTATAAATTTTCATTTATTATTCCTGTTTATAATGCAGAAAAAAGTATAAAAAAATGTGTTAAATCCATACAGAACCAAACTTACGGCAATATAGAGATTGTGTGTGTAAATGACGGTTCTAGTGACAAATCGTTAACAATTTTAAGTGAGTTACAAAAGCAAGATAATAGGATTAAAATTGTTAATCAAAAAAATAGTGGGGCTTTTCAAGCAAGAAAAGCCGGAATTTTAGCTTCAACCGGAGATTACATAATGTTTGCCGATTCAGATGATTTGTTTTGCAGCAATCGTAGTTGTGAAATAATTGCAGACACTTTATCCGGTAAAGATGTTCAGTTGGTTCAATTTTCTATAAAAAAGAGAAATAATATTTTTGTTCAAAATTTGCAATTAGGTGTTCTTGGAATTATAACTCTAAGGGATATTAAGGAAAAATATTATAAAGATTATCTCAGTTCGAAAAGCGATAATGTAATTATGACCTCTTTATGTAATAAAGCGTTTGATGGTAGAATTTTGAGAGAAACTATTGAATCATTTGATACATCATTAGTATTGGGAGAAGATTTATTACTTATATTACATTTTTTAAATAATACTGATTTTAAAAATTTGATTAATATAAATGATGTTTTATATCAATATAATGCAGGTATAGGTTATTCAAGTAAACTTGATGGGACTGTATTAAAACAATATAGCAAATTGAAAAAATATCAGTTGTTTTTATGTGAACAATGGAATTTATGTGAGGATGCGATATATTACTGTAATTTAGAATCTATTTACTTTTTAATGGTATCTGTGAAAAAAATGATTTCTGATAAATGTGATAAAAATATGGTTATTGATTTTATTGAAGAATCATCAGGGTATGAATGTATATTACTTGCAAAAAGAAAAATGAGAGAAATTTCTCCTAAATATATGTTTGATGAATTATTGTTTCTAATAAGTGATTATTCTCCTACCGAATATTACGATTATTGTTTAAATCATATGCCAAATTCTACAATAAAAAGCAGAATAAAAAAATCAATTAAAAAAGTCATTTCAAAATGACGTGCTCTGATTGTTTGTAAAGTAAATAGAATAATTAATAATGATTTTAAGTAAGGGAATTCACGAGTCTGTGAAAAAAGTCTGTAAATAATTGAATAAAGATATTCATTTAAGGTCTTCTATGATAAAATATAATTACATAGGAGGCCTTAAATTATGGCAAACAGAAAAAAAGAAGTTTACAAACCAAAACCAATGACAGAAGGAAAAAGAAACATCATTCAAGGATTGTTGTAGGAGTATGATATTGAAACTGCTGCTGATATCCAGGATGCACTAAAGGATCTTCTTTCCGGAACCCTTAAAGAACTTATGAAAACAGAAATGGATGACCATTTAGGATATGACCGTTATGAGCGTTCTGACAAAAAGAACTATAGGAACGGCACAAAACAGAAACGAGTACGCAGCAAATATGGAGAATTCGAAGTAGATATTCCACAGAACAGAAACAGTTCTTTTGATTCCAAAGTTTTACCAAAACGACAGAAAGATATTTCAGCAATTGATGACAAGATTATTTCAATGTATGCAAAAGGAATGACTACACGACAGATATCTGAAACAATCGAAGATATTTATGGATTTGAAGTTAGCGAAGGCATGGTATCTAATATCACAGATAAGTTATTACCTCAAATTGAGGAGTGGCAAAATCGTCCACTTGCTTCTGTGTATCCTATCGTCTTTATTGACGCTGTTCATTTTTCTGTTCGTGATGAAGGGGTTATTAAGGAACTCGCCGCATGTGTTGTTTTGGGAATCGATGAGGATGGAAAAAAGAGGTTCTTACTATAGTTGTAGGCGAAAATGAGAGCAGCAAATACTGGCTCAGCGTTCTTAATAGTCTAAAGAATCGAGGCATCCAAGACATCTTAATTCTATGCTCAGATGGACTTACAGGTATTAAAGATGCTATTTCCACTGCATTCCCAATGACAGAGCAACAACGATGTATTGTTCATATGGTTCGCAATACACTGAAATATGTAGCTAATAAGGACATGAAGGTTTTTGCAAAGGACTTAAAAACCATTTATACCAGCCCGGATGAGAAGAATGCTTTAAAACAACTTAAATTAGTGACTGAAAAATGGGAGCCTTTATATCCACATGCAATGAATCGTTGGAAAGAAAATTGGGATGCTGTTTCACCAATATTTAAGTTTTCGAAAGATGTTCGTACGGCTTTCTACACAACGAATGCTATCGAATCACTTAATGCATCATATTGACGCCTAAATCGACAGAGGAGTGTTTTTACAAGCTCACAGGCATTATTAAAAGCATTGTATTTAGCTACTTTTGAGGCAACTAAAAAATGGACTATGCCGATCAGAAACTGGGGAAAGGTACGAGGCGAATTAACAATTATGTATCCGGACAGGATGCCGGAATAGAAAAAAGTTATAAAAAATCAGCCTAGATTTCCCAGGATTTGTTGACATACCGGCAAAAATCTGTTATTTATAAAACAAGGCCAAAGCCACTAAAAGCAGCGGCTTTGACCAAGCTAATTATCATAGAAAATCTTAATTTACAGAGAAAATTTCACAGACTCTGAAAATTATAATAAAAAAGTGTTTTATAAAATCGGAATGGCAGTAAGCCTAATTATCAGTGCAGTAGTTTATTACTTAAAACAGGTGACAAACATTTACATATTAGAACATAGCAACATTTATTTGTTTTTTGTTCCAATAACAACAGTGTTCTTCTTTTTAGTTTCTATTAATTTAAAATTAAAAATGAGTAAACAGTTATCCTTAAAATGCAGAGAATTAAGCTCTACAATTTATTTTCTACACACCTACATAATTTATTATTTCCTTGATTTAGCACTAGGAGTTAACGGTAATTTTGCTATAAAATTATTAATCACCTTAGCAATATGCTTTGTTGCATATATTATCGTCTCTAAAATTAATAATCGGTTTCTTAAATTTATTTTTAATATCAAATAAAATAGTTCTTATATTATGTGATTACTTAATATACGGACAATAAAAACCTCTTAATGCATAACATACATTAAGAGGTTTTTATGTTAAAAGGTTATCATATTATTACACAAGAAATAACCCACTAGCTAACTAGTGGGTTATTAGTATATATTAAGGATTAGGGAATAATGGTAAATTCTACTGTGCTGATGCTAGTGATAATTTAGGTGGATAGCAAATCAATTTTAAATTACCACTAGCTATGCACTATATTAAAATTACTCAAAAGTAAAGGCATTATCCTTGAAGTCACAAGTGATTTTGTTATCCTTGGATACTTTACCTTCAAGCATTTGTTCAGAAAGGGCATCTTCAATCTTAGTTGTGATTGCTCTTCTTAGAGGTCTTGCACCGTAATCAGGGTCGTAACCTTCCTTAGCAATTTCCTTAACTGCTGTATCTGTGAAAGTAATATCAACACCAAGACCATGTAGTCTCTTCTTTAGAGTATCAAGCATCTTACCGGCAATTTGTTCAATATCCTTCTGATTTAGCTTGTTGAATACAATAATGTCATCAACACGGTTTAGGAATTCCGGTCTGAACATACTCTTTAGTTCATCAATAACCTTGCTCTTAACTTCTTCAAAAGAATTTTCCTTTTCTTTTTCTGATGAGAAGCCTAGGGAACTGTTCTGATGATCTGTGATAATTCTAGCACCAACATTACTTGTCATAATGATAACAGTGTTCTTAAAGTCAACTGTTCTGCCTTGGCTATCTGTTAGACGACCATCTTCAAGAATCTGTAGCAAGATGTTAAATACATCAGGATGAGCCTTTTCGATTTCATCAAACAAGATAACTGAATATGGTTTACGACGAACTTTGTCTGTTAGGTAACCACCTTCATCATAACCAACATATCCTGGAGGTGAACCGATTAGTTTGCTGACTGTGTGCTTTTCCATATATTCAGACATATCAAGTCTAATCATAGCATTTTCATCACCAAACATAACCTCTGCAAGTGACTTACAAAGTTCTGTTTTACCTACACCTGTTGGTCCTAGGAAGATAAATGAACCTACAGGACGCTTAGGGTCTTTTAGACCTACTCTACCTCTTCTGATAGCTCTGCTGATTGCTGAAACTGCTTCATCCTGACCGATAACTCTCTTATGAAGAATTTCTTCCATCTTTAGTAATCTTTCAGACTCTTCCTGAGTTAACTGTACAACAGGTACACCTGTCCAGTCAGAAACAATCTTTGCAATATCTTCGGCAGTAACTTCGCCACCTTGCTGATTATCTTTGTGCCACTTTTCCTTTTCAGTATTTAACTTTTCGTCAAGTGACTTTTGTTCATCTCTTAGCTTTGCAGCTTTTTCAAAGTTTTGAGATGCAACTGCTGCTTCCTTTTCCTTTTCAAGTTCCTTAATCTTATCTTCAATAGACTTAACATCGGTAGGCATTGTCATACCTTCAAGTCTTACTCTTGAAGCTGATTCATCAATAAGGTCAATTGCCTTATCAGGTAGGAAACGGTCTGCAATATATCTTGAAGATAGCTTTACTGCTGCCTCAATAGCCTCATCGGTAATCTTTACCTTATGGTGAGCCTCATATCTGTCTCTTAAACCTTTAAGGATTTGTATAGCCTCATCTTCACTTGGTTCACCGACTTTAACAGGCTGAAATCTTCTTTCCAGGGCTGCATCCTTTTCAATGTACTTCTTGTATTCATTGATAGTTGTTGCACCAAGTACCTGGAAGTCACCTCTTGCTAGAGAAGGCTTTAGAATATTAGCAGCATCTGTTGAGCCTTCTGCTGAACCTGCACCGATAATTGTGTGAAGTTCATCAATGAATAGGATAACATTGTTAGTATTCTTTACTTCTTCAATGATACCCTTAATTCTCTCTTCAAAGTCACCTCTGTACTTTGCACCGGCAATCATTGAGTTAAGGTCAAGAGCAATAATTCTCTTATCCTTTAGAATTTCCGGTACTTCACCGTTGGCAATCTTTAGAGCAAGGCCTTCGGCAACTGCTGTTTTACCTACACCGGGTTCACCGATTAGAACAGGGTTGTTCTTTGTTCTACGGCAAAGGATTTGTACTACTCTCTGAATTTCTTCAGTTCTGCCGATTACAGGGTCAATCTCGCCCTTTCTTGCAGCCTCTGTTAAATCTCTGCCATAAGTATCAAGAGCCTTAGTAGAACCGTTACCACCCATACCTTGACCGTCAGCACCCATACCATTCATAGACTGGAAGTTATCTTCACCATTGCCTAGGTTTAGTGAGTTGCTGATTTCTCTTACAATATTATCGGTATTAGCACCAATTTCTCTTAAAAATCTTACTGAGTAACTGTCGTTATCAGATAGAATTGCAAGTAGTAAATGTTCTGTGCCAACAAAGTTGTTGCCAATTCTGTTAGCAATATATACAGCCTTTTGCATAACTCTCTTTAGTCTAGGAGTAAAGTCTTCAATAGAAAGAACACTCTTTGAACCTACACCGATTGTGTGTTCAATTGCGTTTCTAAGGTCAGTTTCTTTTACACCTGATTGAGAAAGGATAGTTGATGCAAAGCCCTCTTTATCCTGTGTAAGTGCAAGTAGCAAATGTTCTGTACCTACATATGTGTGGCCTAGTTCAGATGCTACCTTAATTGCACCGTTTAGTGCATCATTAGCTTTTTGTGTGAAACCTTTGAAGTTATACATAAATAACACCTTCCTTTCGATAAGGAAAGCAAATTCCTTATCAGTTTAACTTATTTCTAATATATTCTGCCCTACTAATATCTCTATCTTTTACTGTGACTTGTTCGCCTAAAATAGTCATTAGTGTTGCAGGTTGTATTTCTACTAATAAATCATTAATTGTTTCAATGTTAATATTGTCAATCAACCCGATACTTATGCCAAATCGCACATTTGAAAGTAGGTTTACTGCCTCTTTGTGGCTCATAATACAAGCTGTCTTTAGAATACCCAATGAACGCATAACCTTGTCTTTGGTTTCAATAGACTTTACCAAAGTTTCTCTTTGCTTTAGTTCTTGACTTATTAGCTGGTTTGTAATGTTCTTTAGGTTTTCTATTGCTGATTTCTCAGAAATGCCAAGACTAACTTGATTAGATAGCTGATAAATTGCACCCTCAGAGGAAGAACCCTCACCATGTGCTCCACGAATTGTAAGACCTAATTTATTAAGATTATTGGCTAACATATTCATAGCACCTGACTTCTTCAGTGCAGGTAAATGTAACATTACTGATGCTCTCATACCTGTACCCAAGTTGGTAGGACATTGAGTTAAGTAACCTAACTTTTCATTAAAAGCAAAGTTAAGCTGTTCATCAAGCAATGTATCTAGCTTGTCAGCTAAGTCATAAGCCTCATCAAGACAAAAACCATTTTCAATAACCTGTAGTCTTATATGATCCTCTTCGTTCAGCATAATGGAAACTGTACCGTTGTTAAGTAACAAAACTGCTCTGCCTGAAGTATTGCTGATAAATTCAGGACTTACAAGGTGTTTCTCAACTAAAGAAACTTTCATTGTTTCTGACATATTATCAAAATCAATATACTGAAAATCCTTTGCTATAGCTGAGTTACCGTTAATAAGTGCCTTCCTTACCTTTTCATCAACTTCAGCTTTGCCTTTGTCACTTAACCTGCAAGGAAAAGGATAATCCTTCAAGTTCCTTGCAAGTCTTATTCTGGTTGATATTACAATATTATTATCCATTGTTGTCCTCCATTGCCTTGATTTCATCTCTTAACTTAGCAGCCTCTTCAAAGTTCTGAACCTTAACTGCCTCATCAAGTCTTGCCTTTAGGTCGGACAACTTATCCTTTGGTTGTGACTTTTCTTCTACATTATCAGGAGTTTCGGTATATTCAATACCGGCTACTGACTTCTTGCCACAATGGGTTGTGTTGCCATGAATTCTTCTAATTGATGGTAAAAGCATATCAAAGAAAGTATCATAACAATCTGCACAACCTACCATACCACTGTCGGCAATATCATAATAGGTACTGCCACAAGTCTTGCAGTGTGTTGACTGACTTCTTGATGGTAATGTGTTACCGAAGAATGAACCTAACAAACTGTTAAATTCTGAACCAAAGTCAGAGAAGAAGCTGTTTGTTGTATAGCCCATTTCCTTTGCACATTCAGGACACAAATCATATTCTTTGTAGTCACCGTTGATTATTGTTTTAATATGAGTATTGGCATTATTCTTACCACATTTTTGACATTTCATAAATCATTCCTCCTAGCTAATTGTTGCAATCAACATATTCTTAAATATTGATGCCCTTAAACTATCTCTAATGTTTTGTGGAGCAGTTGCCAAAGCTCTGTCTGACAATGCAACCATCATTACATTAGCTAACTTTCTATCAAGTAGTTGCTGACGGTATAAATTTTTAATCATCACCTCTGCAGTTACCTTATCAATTTTATCACCGATAGAATTGACAATGTGCATTACAAGTGTTTCGTTATCAGCGTGAACTCTTGTAATTCGGATATAACCGCCACCTCCTCGTCTTGATTCAACCATATATCCTTGTTCCGGTGTAAACCGGCTGGTAATAACATAATTTATCTGACTTGGAACACACCCAAGGGTAGTAGCAAGTTCATTTCTTTGGATTTCTGCGTTACCGTTGTGGTCATCCAGCATTTCCAAAATCGTTTGAGCTACTAAGTCACTCATCTTCATACTACTCATCTCTTTTCAATATCTATATATTGGAGGTTCTTTTCTTAACCTCTCTTAACTTTGTGACTTTATTATAGGTCTAAAGTCAGATAAAGTCAAAGTCAAAGAAAGTCAAATACGAACCACTAAAGCCGTTTATCTTAAATTAACTCACTAATACTCTTGTTTACTTAAATTTTTAAAAATTTTAGACTTTTTTTGACCTTTAATAAAAAGTTTGACTTTCCACTATATTTTTTGACCTTTTTTAATTTTGTTTGTGGGTAAAGGTGAATTAGATATTTGTCTTTTCAATTTGGATTATTGGTTAAAGTTAGTTCGATAAATTAGGGTTTGTGGGGATGAATAATAACAAAGTTTTGGCTCACAGTCGTAGAGGCTTCACTACAAAAGTTTTTTATTCAAAAACTTTTGCATAAGTTCACATTAGCAAATCAAACTTCGCCTATGGCTCGTTTTCTTTGATGTTCACTTAACTGTTCGCCCGTTTAATAGTAAAATGTTTTATGTAACTTAGTTATATGTAGAAACTAGAAATTATAACTTACTACATAGGGCAATATGCCGATAAAGAGATTAATTTGTTCGGTTCAACAGTGTTGGACCCTACACCTGTGAGTCATAGTTATATATGATTTAAAATGCATAATCTCACTATAAATTTTTCTTTATAGCCAATTAAATTTAAAACAAACTTACCTTTACCCACAGACAAAATTGAAAAACCCTAATTTGTTTAACTGACTGTTCTTAACCCACATACAAAATTTAAAACCCCAATTTATAAACCAGGCTAAGCAAATATAAATTATTTAGGCATAGAAAAACCGACCCTAGGTGGGTCGGTTAATTTATTATAGTTTATAGTTTAATTTTAGATTACAAATTTAATTTTCAAATACATTAGTCAAATTTACAAACACATAGTTCGAATTTACAAACGCATAAATCAATTTGTAAGTATAAATATAAGTTTTAGTTATAAGTTTTTATCTAATTTCTAATTTTTCATTCGGCAAAAGAATTAACGAAGAAAGATTAGCTAAAAATCAATTAGGAATTTTAATAGTCATCATTCCGTCTTTATCAATAGCAAGAGTCATTTTCTTAACATATCTATCGTAGAAATTCTTTTTCTCTGCTTCATCAACTTCCATATATAACTCTCTGAAAATATTGTTTACAAGTTCCTTAGTATCAATATTTACAAGAGAACCTACTTTTTCTTCTAAAGTTGAACGAAGGATAGCATTCTTAAAGCCCTTAATATTGCCGGTAGAAAAGTCATCAATATAACAATAATATGTACCGTTATCCTTAAATGCATTTAGAATATCAGGTCCACACTTACTTTGCTCAACCATAACAAGGAACTTTGCATCAGGAATTGAGGAGATAACACCCCAAAAGTCTGAGTCACTTGAAAGCATAATAAATGAATCCACATTGTCACGGAAATAAGCCTTTGAGATACCCACTGACATTTTAATATCAACCAAAGATTTTTCTTCCTTAACTCTTTCAATTACATTATGCTCAACAGGGATACCGGTTAATGTACCGATGTACTTCCATGCTTTTGAAGTATGTTTGTCATCGTATAATTCTATTTTAGAAATTTTGGAAAGTTCATCTGCATTTAGCTGAGTAAGAGTACTTGCAAGTTTAATAGGGTCACTGTTTTCACAATCAACCACAATCATAACTTTTTCGCCATTCTGAATAAAGTCATAAATATCGGTTTTGATAACATCACTTGCATCTGTAACCTTAGAAATATCGGAAAATTCTTCGTTATGCTGTCTATAGATTATCATTGCAAATTTTTCATCATTAAACAGGATATTACCCTCTTCAACAGGTCTCCAATAAATATATCTTTGATAAGGATAGTTGTTTCTGTTGGCAGAGAATTTCTTGGACTCAGCCATAATTCTGTCTTCCTTTTGACCTTTTGGCATTACAAAAAGTTCTCTGATATATTCCCACTTAAACCATTCAGGGAAAAAGTCCTTAACATTATTTATTCTGTTTGCAATAAGTTCGTTTATGTTTGCAATATAAGTATTTACCTTGCAATTAGCCTTGACAATATCAATGCCTTTACTTCTTAGAATTTTTACATCTTCTTCATAATAGCTTTGTCTGTCTAGGTTTGTAAAATAATAAATACTTTCCTGTGTTGTTTGGTAATGTAACATTAGGTTTGTACGAATATTACATAGTGACCTTAAAATAATTGCATCATCATTTTGCTTTAGTTTCTCAATAATGTCCATACTGTCACCTGAATAGTAACTAAACATATCTTCTTTAGCACCTATTAGGTAGGCAACTACTGTAGAAACTTTTGATTGACTTGCCTTATAGATAGGCTCGTTATTTAGTTCCATAAAATACCACCTTTGTATAAAAATTTTCAATACTATTATACAATATATTTTATTTTTTTACAATGTTTTTTCATTTTTATATATAATTCCCATATTTATTTTTCTGGATTTATTTTTCTTAATAAGCAAAAAGGACACTGATTTTAGTGTCCTTTCTGTTTATAGCTTTAAATTATTTTACAGTAACATTACACTTTAAGGTAATACCGTTACTCTTTACAGTAACAACTGTTTTACCCTTGCTTTTAGCCTTTACATTACCGTTTTTAGATACAGTAGCTACGGTTTTGTTAGATGATTTAAAGGTAGCTTTACCAACCTTACCGGTTATCTTTAGAGTATAGGACTTACCTTTCTTTAGTGACAATAATGTTTTGTTTAGTTTAGGATTTTGAACAGTTACCTTAAATTTAGCAGTAACACCGTTGTTCTTAACTTCAACATAAGTTACACCTTTTTTTACTCCAATAACCCTACCGTCAGCAGTAACCTTTGCTATTCCGGAATTATTAACCTTATATGTTGTTTTACCTTTACCATCATAAACAGTGGCATTTTTCTTACTGCCTTTAACATATAGGTTAACTTTTTTTCCATTTAGTTTGATACTTGTTTTTGAACAATGGATTGTTGCATTTAGCTTGTAACCTGCATTTTTGTACAGACTGTTCCACTGTAATCGTGTACCTGTAAAGTAAACATCCTTTAAGTTTTTACAATTACCTAAAGCATCCATACCAATTTCTTTTACAGTATTTTTAATATAAACTTTCTTTAGGTTACTACAACCTAAGAATACTCTAGGTCCAATTGACTTTACACTTAAAGGTAAATTCATAGTAGAAATTTTGCTACAATTTCTAAATGCACTTTCCTTAATAGTAGTTACCTTACCCGGGATTGAAGTGACAGTAATATTCTTGCAGTTAGAGAAAGCACTTTCACCAATATACTTTAAGTCGGATGGTAACTTTGTTAGTTGAAGGCTTGTACAACCGGCAAAAGCTGTGTTACCAATAAAGTTAACAGAATTTGGAATGTTAATTTTCTTTATTCCGTTAAGGTTCTTAAACGCATTTGGTGCAATAGCAGTTGTGCCATTCTTAATTTCTATAGTTTGGTTCTCATAATACGCATTACCCTTGTAATCGTACAAAACAGTACCTGTATATACTAAACCATAAGGTTGAGTATTGTACCACTTTGTATTGTCAAAAACATAGTTGCCAAGGATAACATTCTTACTTAACACATCAACAGTATCTAGGCTAGAACAATTGTAAAAAGCCGACTCACCAATACTTCTGACAGTTGATGGGATAGTGACACATTTCAATTCACTACAATTATAGAAAGCAAAGTTATCAATAGCCTTTAGTCCTTCATTAAGGGTTACTTCTTCAAGACCTTTACAATTTTTGAAAGCCTCTACTTCAATGCTTTCTACTGACTTTGGCAAAGAAAGTTGATGGATTGCAGTACCAGAAAAAGCATTACTGCCAATTGACTTTACAGAAGTACCAACAGTAACCTCGAAAATATTATTCATTCTATCAAAAGAATTGTTACCTACTCTTGTAACACCGTTTCCGATTACAACAGTACTTACATAACTGTTAACCCAAGGTACAATTATTTCTTCATTATCATAATCGTACATATTACCTGTACCTGAAATAGTAAGAATACCGTTACCGGTAAGTTTGTAGTTAACACTCTTACCACACTTACCTTGCTGAATTACAGAGGTTGTATCTTCAGCCGATACTGCTGTAACAGAAACTGCCCCTACACTCAGAGGTACAACTGTTGATGCACTTACTACCGATGCTGTTGCTAATAAAATAGCAATACCTTTTTTTAAATTTTTCATTTTTATCCTCCTTTATAAATTTCTTTGAAAAACCGTTCATTTATAAAAATATCATTTTATATCTCTCTATATATAACACTTTTTAAGTTCCAAAAAGGTTACATAATTTATAAATTTTTTTAAAAAATTTATAAAAAATGCACTTCTGACTTAACCATAGCTAAATCAGAAGTGCAATAAAATATATTCAGTTTATTTGATTACCTTATAGTTAAATGCATTACCCTTAGCATATCTATTACCTGCAGTATTTTTATATACATATAAAGTAAAGTCATCTCTTGCAAGAATCATTTTTTTATAGTATTCAAGGAAAGAATCTACATCAGCATAAACAGTAGTTATTTTGTAGCCAATAGCCTTTTTGCCAACATATTTAATTGACTTAGGCAATACTGCACTTTTAACCTTGTTGCAGTTTAGGAATGCTCTGTCATTGATATACTGAAGTTTGTTAGATAGCTTAACAGATTTTAGATTTTTTCTGTTATAATAAGCCTCTTTTGCAATTAGTCTAGTACCGGACTTTAGGTTAGCAGACTTAATATTTGTTTTACTGTCAACTACACAATTAGCAACATATAGCTGACCCTTGTACCAATACTTTGAAGTATTGTAGTACTTTGTGTTGTCAAAAGCCTTTGCATCAATAAAACTTACAGAACTTGGAATAGTGATATTGTTAAGGTTCTTACAGTTTTCAAATGCTTTATAGCCAATATTCTTTACTGTATTAGGAAGAACAACTTTCTTTACTGTAGCACCGGAAAAGGACTGATTGCCAATGTACTTAGTACCTTTAGAAACTTTGTATGATGATGTTCTGCCACCGGGATAAGCAATAAGATTATTCTTTTTCTTATTATAAAGAGAACCGTTTACTGTTGCATATTTCTTATTATTTTTATCCACATTAATACTCTTTAGATTTGTACAATTGATAAAAACATTTTTTCCGATTTCATTAACATTTTTAGAAATGTTAAATGTCTTTATATTCTTACAACCACCAAAGGCAGAGCAAATAAAAATTTTAAATTTTTTATTTATTCAATAGTGTAATTGTAGTTGTCATCATAAGAAACAACCAACTTTTGTTTTACAGTATCACCATTTGAAAAATAGATTGTCATATAAATTGTATCGTACATATATTTATAATATTCATCAGATGTTGATTGAGCAGATAAAGCCTTTAGGTTATCTATATTTTCTTCTGATGGCATCCAACCTAAGAAATCAATATCGCTATAATCAATATTGCTATAAGAAGTACTAGCCTCAGCATAAGCAGTATTACTGCTATAACTATTTAACACAATATAGTTATTACCTGCTGAATAAACATCAACACTTGTTATGTGTTTACCCTTAAGCTGTAGGTCAAGTGGTTTACTTTTTACCTCATGTTTTTTACCGGACTTTTTGTCCTTAAATTCAACTACAATTTCCTTTTGAATACTTTTTTTGTCTTTATCACTAAGTGAATTTACAAGGGAAAAGTCATCCATCTTCTGAGAAGAAAGAAAACCCGGTACTAGGTTTGTTAAGAAAGCAATGGAAATAATAATAACAAACCCGGCAGCAATAGTCAGTAGGTTCTTGTATTTATAAATTTTAGGTTTTTCTGTAGGGAAATCAATAACTTTTAAGTTTTCTCTTTTCTCCTTATCAAGTATATTACTGATTAGGTCTTGCTTTTGCTTGTCAGTTAAGTCAATTTCATCGGTTTGTTTTTTGTACAAATCAAAATCAAATTTATCCACCTAAGGCTTCCTCCTCTCTAATAATTTTTTCTAACAGTTTTCTTCCTCTTGATAATCTTGTTTTAACTGCTGATTTACCAATCTGTAAAGTATCGGATATTTCTTCAATACTCATTTCTTGATAATAGAATAGATGAATAACTACACGATACTTTTCCGGTAATTTAAGAACTTTATCTATAGTATTATCTTTCTTATTTTCAGCTATTAAATCGTTTTCATTAACATCATCAATAGGAACTGTATTTTTCTTAAATCCTTTCGTACAATAGCTTTTTGCACAATTTACTGCAACTCGGATAAGCCACGCCTTTAGGTGTTCATCGTCCTTTATCTTTTCAAAATTGTTGAACAATCTTAGGAAAACATCCTGACACACATCATAGGCATCATCCTTGTTGCAGGTAATATGGAAAGCGACCTTATATATTGTACCGGAATATTCATTAACAGCTTTGGTGACAAAGCTCTCAACATCCAATATCTCTTCCAACTTCTTTACCCTCTCTTACTTATAACACTTTTCAAGTACAAAAAAGGTTACATATTTTTTAAAATTTTTTCAGAAAATCTCATCATTGTAACAATAGTCAATATAACTTAAGATTTATGTAAAAAATTTATACATAATTCCGGGCCACTTTTATATTTGAACTATTTATAATTTTACTACATTGATAAAACATATTTGTTTACATTGTATTGCTATTTTGTGTATATGTCAACATTTAGAATATTAAAACATATATTAATGTATTTTATTGGTTTTTGTAACTTTTCAACATACAGGGGATTTTACTACAAAAAATATAGATAAAGATAGAATATTATTTATAAAAGTCTTGACATTCCTATTCCTTGTTAATATAATAGTATTACACAAGAAAATTACCCTTAAAAACTGTGAAGGGAAAAAGATATTTGTTTTAGAGCGAAGAGAGCTGTTGGTTGGTGTAAAACAGTGTCAAAACTTATATGTATAACTCATCCCGGAGTTTCTTGTCTTATAAGGGCAAGACGGCAGACCTCGTTATTGGTCAGAACTTTGTTGGAAGTTCTTAAGGAGTATATGGTGACATATGCTTAAACTTGGGTGGTACCACGGATAATTTGTTCGTCCCTATTTTTAGGGGCGTTTTTTTATGTATTTTATGTATTATTTTTTACGAAAGACAAGGAGGTTTTTCCTATGAAAGAAGGATACAAAAAGTATATTCCTTTTAAGCAGATTGATTTACCGGACAGAGAATGGCCTACAAAAGTAATTACAAAAGCTCCAACTTGGTGTAGTGTTGACCTAAGAGATGGCAACCAGGCACTGATTGACCCTATGAACCTAGAAGAAAAGCTGGAATTTTTCCATGCACTATGTGATATGGGTTTCAAAGAAATTGAAATCGGTTTCCCATCAGCATCAGAAACAGAATATGAAATCTGTAGAGAACTAATCGAAGGCAACCATATTCCTGATGATGTTACAATTCAGGTTCTTGTACAAGCAAGAGAACACCTAATCAAAAAGACATTCGAGGCTATTAAGGGTGCTAAGAATGTTATTGTTCACTTCTACAATTCAACTTCAACTTTACAGAGAAAAGTTGTATTTAAGAAAGATATGGACGGTATCATTGACATTGCTGTTGAAGGTGCAAAGTTAATTAAAGAACTAACAGACAACTATGACGGTGACACAAATATTAGATTTGAATACAGTCCTGAAAGCTTTAGTGGCACAGAAATGGACAATGCAGTTAAAATCTGTGAAAAGGTTATGGATGAACTTGAATGTACACCTGAAAATCCTATTATTCTAAACCTACCTAACACAGTAGAAATGTGTACACCTAACACGTATGCCGATCAGATTGAATACTTTATCAAGCACCTAAAGAACAGAGAAAGTGCTATTATCTCAGTCCATCCTCATAACGACAGAGGTACAGGTGTTGCTGCAACAGAACTTGCTTTACTAGCAGGTGCTGAGAGAGTTGAAGGTACACTATTTGGCAACGGTGAAAGAACAGGTAACTTAGACATTGTTACTGTTGGTCTAAATATGTACACACAGGGTGTTAACCCTGAACTTGATTTCTCTAACCTACCAAAGCTAAAGGAAATCTTTGAAAGATGCACTAATATGAAGATTGGTGAAAGACAGCCTTATATTGGTGAACTAGTATTTACTGCATTCTCAGGTAGCCATCAGGATGCTATCAACAAAGGTGTTAAGTACTGTAAGGACACTAACTCAGACTACTGGGAAGTACCATATATTCCAATTGACCCTGCTGATGTTGGCAGACAGTATGAGCCTATCATTCGTATTAACTCACAGAGTGGTAAGGGTGGTGCAGCTTATGTTATGGAACACAACTTCGGCTATGAACTACCAAAGAAAATGCATCCTGAATTTGGTGCATTAGTTCAGGTTAAGTGTGATGAACTAGGCAGAGAACTTGTACCAAAGGAACTATTTGAAGTATTTAAGGATAACTATCTAGAACACCCACAGAAGTATGTTATTGAAAACAGCCGTATCTTTGAAGAAAGTGAAAACGGCAAGGAATATGTTCACTTTAAGGGTACTATTGTAATTGACGGTACTGATAAGAGAAACACAACCGGTGTTGGTAACGGTCCTATTGATGCATTCTTCAACGCTATAAAGAAGATTGGCATTGATCAATATAAATTCCGTTCATATAGCCAACACGCTATTAGTGAAGGTAGTGACTCTCAGGCTGTTTCTTACATTGAACTTGAAACACCTGAAAACAAGAGAATCTTTGGTGTTGGCATTGACCACAATGTTAACTATAGCTCAATCTTAGGTGTGCTAAATGCTATCAACAGAAACGAAGCTGAAGATAAGTAATTTTATTATTTCAATTTTAAGGCCTTTCGTTTTTGTTATATAATTTCAAAAATTATATTGTGATAGAGTTGTTATTTATTAAAGATTTATTATGTTGTTATAGAAATTATATGTGATAAATTTATAATATTGTTATAGAAGAAGTCAAACAATTTGTTTTGACTTCTTTCTTTTTATCCTTGCAATATTAGTTAATGTATAAACAATTTTACATAGGCACTTTGATATATAAACATTTTTCTTGACATTTTCAGATGGAAATAGTATTATTATGACAGGTTGTCATATAAGTTGCAGTACTTTTTTTAAAGGAGATAAGATATTATGATTAAGCAGACATTTTACAATCTACCTGAAACAAAAAGAGAACGAATTTACCAGGCCATAAAAACAGAATTTGACAGAGTGCCACTTGATAAAATAAGCATCAACAGTATTATTAAAGAGGCAAATATTTCCAGGGGAAGTTTTTATCAATATTTTGATGATAAGGGCGATCTTTACGATATTTTCGCAGATAGAATAATGGACAGCATCAAAGAATGTTTTACAAATACTCTTGTTAAATACAAAGGCGACCTTTTCGCTACAATGGAAGAGGTTATGTCCCAGCACTTCACCAAAGTTAGCCAACCTAAAGCAAAAAGCCAAATGCAGAAGTTTGTACCCGGTGTATCTGTAAACGCAAAGTCTATTCTTGATAGAATTTGTGAAAGGTCTATCACCTACTTTAATGAACTTATACCTAATATAGACACAAGGAAATTTTCTTTTGATAATTCTCCGGAAGATATTAGAATTCTATTTGAAATGCTAATGTCTATTTCTAAAAATGCAATTTTTGATGTTTTGTTTATGGATATAGATACCGACGAGGCTATTAAGATTTTAAACAAAAAGCTAAAAATTATCAAAAACGGTTGCCTAAAAAAAGAATATAGAGAAGATTAATTTTTAAATCTGACCTAACGAAAGTTAGGTCTTTTCTTTTGTATTTTTATTTTTTCAATTTTGTCTGTGGGTAAAGGTAAGTTTGATAAATTTGGGTTTTTCAATTTTGTCTGTGGGTAAAGGTAAGTTTGTTTTAAATTTAATTGGC